>Ga0114951_10000035_pt1 | contig 177362 bp, 125 predicted proteins | sample AM7aDNAmetaG_FD_88677 | JGI IMG/M metagenome (GOLD analysis project Ga0114951, IMG submission 88677) | Freshwater microbial communities from Finland to study Microbial Dark Matter (Phase II) - AM7a DNA metaG | ecosystem: Environmental > Aquatic > Freshwater > Lake | place: Finland: Lake... | reverse complement strand
CATACAACGGCGCGCCGTTCGCGCCCAGGGCGTTCCAGAAATTGCTTCGCGACTGCATGCCCGCCGCATCCGTCCCGAAGAAGTGTTCTCCCACGTCCTGGCCCGTGGCCATGAAGACCGGCTCGTGAGCCATGACAATCTTGAACGGCGATGTGGACGCCTGAAGCTGCCCGGTGACCCAGTTCTGGTCAATGCTGTGGTAGCCGCTGCCGGGGTTGAAGTAGAAGTATTGGTCCACGGCGACAACGGTCACATTGTTGACGGTGAACGAATACGAGAATCCCCGCTGGTCGTCGCCGGAACCATTGTTTGGACCGTTCATCGGCAGATACGCGCCGAAGGCGTCGTAATACGCCTGTTTCAAAGCGGTGTTTGTTGGGAGGGCGTCCATGAACTCGTTCTCATGGTTTCCCCGCACCGGGTAGATCGGTATCCCCAGGGACGAGACGGGCGTCATCGCCGTTTTCCATGTGTTGAACTGAGCGGTGAAATCGGCATAGGTGGACCCTGCCAGGTCTCCGCTGCACAAATCCCCGTTCACGAGCACCATCGTCGGGTTCATTGCGGCTATCTGCTGGGCGATGGTGTTCAGGTAGGGGCTGACTCCCGAGTCCGTGCCGGCGTCGTTGCCGCGAGTATCCCCGACAATCGCGAACGTCCAATCGCCGTATGCCGGCGAAGCAAACAGAACGACGAGCAGTGCGGCGAACAACGGGAACGCAACGAACAGTGATTTGACTCTCATGTCTTCTCCCCTCTGGTTGGAGAAGAGGCGGAGGATTCCGTCTCCCTTGCTTTTCCCCCGCCGCGCCGCGTCCGGCGTCGCCCAAAGCCGGTCACACATGTGATCGCAATCGAGCCTCTCCAAACCGGCACGCCGAACCTCATGTCCGACATTCTGGTGGAGTGTTGAAGTTGGGTCAACTCCTGATTCTTGACATGACGGGTCAACCACCGGCGACTTCACGGCTTCCGTCAAAGACAATATCATAACCGTTTGCCGCAAGAGCGCTCTCGTGCTCTATCCGCCCGGCATCGCGACGATGGAGAGCGGTGAGTTTTACGATTGCTGGCAACGGGGGCGGTGCTAGACTGGCGGCGAGGTTGGATCAAGCCGTGAAGACACTGACGCAAGCCACACCTTTGGAAGGAGAATCCCCCCATGAGCGATCAACTCGGACGTCGTGATTTCCTGCGGATCGCCGGCGGCGGCGTGGCCGCTTCGATGATTATAGCGGCAGCACCACCGCCCCCATCGAAAAAACTCCTCGAGATGCTGCGCCTGATGCGAAGGATCCGGCACTTCGAGGAGCGGCTCACGGGTCTTTACCAGTATGAGAGCTACCTGGAAAAGAGCGACTTGGCCGGGGACATGTATGACTTTGCCAGCAAGGGCGTCATTGCCGGGGCCGTCCATCTCTATATCGGCCAGGAGGCGGTGGCGGTCGGCATATGCGCGGCACTGGAGCGGGAGGATTACGTGACCAGTTCGCACCGCGGGCACGGCCACGCCATCGCCAAGGGAGCGGCCTTTGGGCCGATGATGGCCGAGTTGATGGGGCGCAAGACCGGCTACAGCAAGGGCTGCGGTGGCTCCATGCACATCTTCAGCAAGGAACTGGGACTGCTCGGAGGCAACGGCATTGTGGGCGCGGAAATCCCGCTGGCCACCGGCGCGGCGTTCTCGGCAAAGTATCAGGGCAGCCGGCAGGTGGCAGTGGCCTTCCTCGGCGAGGGCGCCAGCAACCAGGGCACGTTCCACGAGGCCCTCAACATGGCCGCGCTTTGGGAACTGCCGGTCATTTTCGTCTGCGAGAACAACCTCTATGCCGCCTCGACGCCGGCAGCCATCGCGCTGGCCCTTCCCAATGTGGCCGACCGGGCGGCGGCTTACGGCATCCCCGGTCAGGTCGTGGACGGTCAGGACGTGCTGGCCGTGCATGCGGCCGCGTCGGCGGCGGTGGAGCGCGCACGGTCTGGCGGCGGCCCGACGTTGCTGGAGTGCAAGACCTATCGCTTCACCAGCCACGCGGGGGCGGGAAAAGGCCGGCATGACAACCCGGAGGAATTGAAGAAGTGGCTCAAGCGCGACCCGATCGAGTTGTTCGAGAAGAAGCTTCGCGACGACGGCGTGCTGACGGCCGCCGACCAGGAGGCACTGAAGCAGCAAGTGGTGGCCGAGGTGGAAGAAGCCGTGGCCTTTGCCAAGAAGAGCGCCTTCCCGGCCTTCAACGAAATGCCCGTCACGCCGGGCACGGACCTGTTGGCCTGACAACCTTTTCCCCAAGGAGAACGACCATGCGAGAGCTGACATACACTCAAGCGATCAGTGAAGCGATCCGCGAGGAAATGAAACGCGACGAGACGGTCTTCCAGATCGGCGAGGACATCGGGCCGGTGCGCACCCGATCCTCGCTCTGGAAACAGTTCATGAAGAACCGGGCTTGGCAGACGCCCATCTCGGAGTCCGGATTTGTGGGCCTGTCGGTGGGCGCGGCAATGACGGGACTGCGGCCGATCACGGTCATCATGTATTGCGACTTCGTCGGCGTGTGCATGGACCCGATCGTCAACCAGGCGGCGAAGATCCATTTGATGTCCGGCGGCCAGATCAAGGTGCCGATGGTCATCCGGACTCCCGCCGGCGCCGGCACGCGCGAAGGCGGGCATCACAGCGGCAGCCTGGAAAGCTGGTTCGTGCATTCCCCCGGACTGAAAGTCGTCATGCCCTCCGACCCGTATGACGCCAAGGGGTTGATGAAGTCCGCCATCCGCGACGACGGACCGGTGATCTACATCCAGAACCGGATTCTCCACCGCCTCGGCAAACAGCAGTGCCCCGAGGGCGAGTGGCTCGTGCCGTTGGGCAAAGCGGATGTGAAGCGGGCGGGCACGGACATCACGGTGGTGGGCATTTCCACCGGCGTCATGAAGGCGCTGGAAGCCGCCGAAAAGCTCGCGGGAAAAATCAGCGTCGAGGTGGTGGACCCGCGGACGCTCGTGCCGTTGGACGTGGACACGATCCTTGCCTCCGTGAAAAAAACGGGGCATCTGCTCGTGGTGCACGATGCGCCGCGGCGCGGCGGCGTTGGCGCGGAAATCATCCGGCGCGTCGTGGAGCGGGGATTTGGCTCGCTCAAAAAAGCGCCCCGGGTGCTCGGCGGTGTCAACACCGCGATGCCTTACAGCCCGCCGCTGGAAGACGCGTGTCTCCCCGACGCGAACGTCATCGTCAAGGCGATCCGCGACATGCTCTCCTGACGGCGAACGGACAACTGGCGAGGGAGTTGAAGCCTGGATCTCTCAGCTTCATTCGCTGAAAATAGCGGGGAGCCGGACAAACAAAGTTCTTGTCCTTCCCTTCAAATCGTCCGCCGATTAAGATTCCCATCCATGGCCCTGGAGATTCCGCGTTTGCTGGTGTTTTCCGCACTTGCCGTCACAGCCGCTGCCGGGCCGGCGAGCTTCAATGTGCGCGACCACGGCGCAGTGGGCGACGGCAGCGCGCTCGACACGGTGGCCATCAACACAACCATCGCCGCGTGCGCCGCGGCGGGTGGCGGGCGCGTGCTGTTTCCGCAGGGACGCTACCTGTCCGGCACGATTGATTTGAAAAGCGGCGTGGAATTGTTTTTGGAGGCCAACGCCACCATCGTCGGCAGCACCAATCTCAGCCACTATCACACCTTCACGCTCACCAACACCACGCCCGCGCTGCCGGTCACGCGCTGGCATCGCGGCTTGATCATGGCCGAGGGCGCACATGACATCGCCATCGCCGGGCCGGGCGCGATTGACGGCCAGCATGTCTTCGATCCGCTCGGCGAGGAAAAGATGCGCGGCCCGCACGGCATCCTGCTCGGCCACTGCCGCAACTTCACCCTCTGCGGCGTGACCGTGACCAACGCCTCCAACTACGCGCTGCTGTTTCTCTACAGCGACGCCGTCACCGTGACCAACGCCACCTTCGCGGGCGGCTGGGACGGCGTGCATTTCCGCGGCTCGCTGGAGCGTTGGTGCCGGGGCGTGCGCATCAGCGATTGCCGCTTCTACACCGGCGACGATTCCATCGCCGGCAGTTACTGGCAGGACACGATCATTTCCAATTGCGTCATCAACTCCTCCTGCAACGGCATCCGGCTCATCGGCCCGGCGCGCGACGTGGCCATCACGCACTGCGACATCTTCGGGCCGGGCCGGCACGAACACCGCACCTCGCGCGAACTGCATCGCACCAACATGCTGGCCGGCATTTGCCTGCAACCAAGCGCGTGGTCGCCCATGCCCGGGCCGATGGAGAACATCCGCGTCAGCGACATCACGATGAGCGACATCACCACGCCGTTTCACATCGCGATCCGCACCAACAACACCGCCGCCGCCATCGTCATCGAGCGCGTCAAGGCCGCCCATGCCTATCGCGCGGCCTGCTCGGTTGAAAGCTGGGGCGATGCGTGGTTCAAGGACGTGACCTTTCGCGACGTGAGTGTCCAGTTCGAGGGCGGTGGCAGCGCCGACGACGCGCGCCGGCCGATTCGCCCGCCGCGCACGGATGCCCGCAAGCTGCCGGCATGGGGCTTCTACGCGCGCGGCGTGGAGCAGCTCCGCCTGGAAAACGTCCGCCTCACCTGCGCGCAGGACGACGCGCGCCCGATGTTCATCGGCGACGGCATCGGACGATTGACGCTGGATCGTTTCCAATGCTCGCGTCCGGCCTCCGCGCCGGAGCTGATGTTGCTGCACGACGTGCGCCGCGTGGAATTGCACCAAACCGATCTGCCGGAAAAGGAACTGGAGAAGTTGCGGCGGCTGGGAAACTAGGAGAGGCCGGCAACATCATGACCGTTGGCCGCAATTGTAACAAACCCGCACGGGCGTGGCCGCCGGCACATCGAAACGAATGTGGCCGTTCTCAATTGTTACCGGCACGGTGGCGCCCGGCTTATCGGGTGTGAGTGTAACCGCTCTCACCTTCGAAGCGTCCGTCCAACCTTTGGGCGCGGGGAAATCCAGCGTTCCTCCGGTGCGCGAGTAGGCGAGCCATGCGTTGCCACGCCAGTTCGGCGTGAACACGTTGCCATCCACCACCACCGGCCGGCCTTCGACCACCACCCGGTAATGTTGATTGTCGTCGGTGGCTTCAACAAATGAATTCGGGCCGTAATGGACGCGCCGGAGGCCGGCGCTCGCGGTGTAATCCGTCAGCTCACGGTTGCGCAACAGGAACCACGGAACCTCGATCAGGTAGTAGCGATCCGTGATCTCGCTCATGCGCGTGCCGCCGCTGAAATCACCCGACTGCGCCGCGCCGTAAAGGAGCGTTTCGGAAAGGTCCTCAAGCCTGCCGCCGCCGTAGGTGGCGTGGCCGTGATAGACGAACGGTGTGAAAGGAATCCGCTCTTCGCCCGCGAAGAGAGTGTCGCGCTTGCGCATCAGGTGCCACGCGTGACCCAGGACACCGACAAAGGGCGCCGAAAAACCCTCGCTGGTCACGTCCACGCCATGTTTGTTGAACTCTCGCACAATGGCGATTTTTCCTTCGAGGCTCCTGGCGCCCGACGCGGGGTTATCAGGATTGAAATCGCGCCGCTGCGGCACGGCGCTGAGCACGTCAATATGATACGAGCCGCGAATGGGCAGCATCGCCAGAGTGCGCCGGACCCGTTCGCGGCCCGGGCCCATGCCGTATTTGTAAAAGCTCATGATGTAGGACTGGCCGCCGGCCCAGACACCGCCTTTTTGAAGATCACCGTCCGGCCCGCGGGCAATGAACTCCGGGTTCCACGCCGGGCTGTCCTTGTAGGCATCATCGTAGTTGTCATGGAACGAGAGAATGGCGTTATCTCCGGCCGCGCGCTTCATGGCGGCTTTCAATCCTTCCAAGCCGCCGAGCCGTTGGTTGATCGTGAAGACATCGGGATAACCGGTGTCATGGCCGTGATGTTGCCAGCCGACCAGATAGCCGACCTGCGGGGCGCCATCAGTCAGGTTGGCGATTCGCCGGACCATGTCGGCGGCCTGTTCGAATGTCACAAAACTCTTCGAGCCGGGAGTGTCGCAGAAGATTTTGTAGATGAAGGTGTGATCGTAAATCTTCGGAGGCCGGGTCTTCACCTCCGCGCGCAGCAATCTGGCCCCATCCATCCAATCGAGCTGCCGGTTTTGCGGCGCAAGAAAACGCAATCGGATCGCCTCGGGTCCGTCCAGCAGCAGCGAGGGAACAGAAGTTCTGGCCGGCGCGCGATATTCGAACGACGCACCCAGGGCAGCCCATTGGTCCCCGACGGTTGCCACCAACCGATTGTCCACACCCGGCATGTCGGCGGCGCACAACATCGTCCGTCCGCAGACGACGCCCGCGAGCGCCTGAGTGATCCAGTTCATCGAAAGCAGCCGCTGGGCGGGCACGCTCTTGAGTGGATCGACGAGCCGGCCACCATTGGCCGGCAGCGCCAGACGCGCGCCGTCGGTGGCCGCCACCAGACGGCCGAGCTGCACCGAGACGAGTTGGCAGCCGTTGGTTTCAATGACGTTATCCAAACCAACCTCCGCTCCGCCGCCCTTCACGCTGAAGGTGAGATCGAAGCAGACAGCCGGTTTCCCGCTCCCGGTGACGGCGGCATGATAGACGGCGCTCGATTTTTCCCGGCGCAACATCCACGCCGTTGCAAAAGGTTTTGCGTCGGCCGGTCGCACGCGGTTGTCGGCCACTGTAAGGACCTGAACCGTGGGCGCTTCACCTTCGGGATCGCCCGATAGCTTGGCCGCACCCATTCGCCACGCGACCACGCGCGGCTCCGTGGCATCCAGCACGAGCGCCAGCGGGCCTTGGCCAAGCGTAATCGTTTGCTCAGGCTTCGTTGCCAGTCCCGCCTCAACGGATGGCACCGGCGCGAAGGTGTTCGTAAACGCAGCAGCCTCCAACTTGGCCCCGGCTGGCAAGACGCGGAACTTCGCCACAAGATAACGGCGAGCTGTCTCCTTCGGCGGCAAGGGCAAGTCCAAGGTTCGCCGCTGGCCGGTCGAGGGACTGAACATGCCGATCATCAGCACGTAATCGCCCGGCGGCGCCTTGTCCAACACGTTGACCACCTGCGATTCGATGACGACACGGCCGGGACGCCAGCGATAGGTGGGGATGGCCGGACTATAGTCCGCGCCGAATCGAATCGCACCGGCTGCGTTTTCAGCTTCGCCTGCGCGGCGCACATGAAGAAACACGTTTTCTCCGCTCTCGCAGGGCGCATTGCCGGTGTTCTGCCACCAACAAGTAACAATGACTGAGCCGCCCGCCGACACGCTGGTTTTATCCAATCGGACCTGTAACAACTGCGGTTTGAATCCGCTTTCAGGGGGTGCGGCAATCAGTCCTTCACAGACGGCCAGTGCCAGCAAAACAACGATGATGTGGTTGAATCTCATTTTGTTTCCAAGAGTCTGCGGGTCGCCGGCATCAACACCACTTCAACCTCCAGCGTCACAGCCGGGGCACGGGCGCTGGTTCCGCATAAGCCTTCGCGGTGCCGTGGTCAATGACAATTGTCTTTCACGTGCAATTCAGACAGTCCCCGGCATCGCGACGATGGAGAGTGACGGGAACGTCCGCACCCGGGACGACGCCGGCCGAATAGAGTTTTGGAGTATTGGAATATTGGAGTGTTGGAGGGTTGGAGTGGCCCGCTGCACGATTCCATTACTCCAATACTCCATTACTCCATTGCTGCTCTGAAGTTGTTTCGGATGGACTCCGGCGGCAGTTGCCGGTATCAGTCCGGCTGGCATGAAAACTCTCATCGCGGCCCTGGCCGTCACGCTCGCGTTTGCCCCACCGGACGTTTTTGCCCAGAAGAAAAAGGCCATGAGCCAGCGCGAGATGGTGGACGTGGTGCTGGCGGCCACGCAGCCGCTGAAATACCCGCGCGGCGAGCGGCTGCCGCTTTACCTTTGGCCGCTGCACGGGCTGGGCACCACCAACGAGGCCGAGGCGGTATCGTTGCTGAAGAGCCTCGACGCGCGCGGCCTGCCCGTGATCGCGACATGGAACCCCGCGCCGGCGCGGCGCGAGCAGAGTTTGCGCGACGCGCTCTGGCTCGGACGGCTGCAAAAGAAACTCGGCCTGTCAATCACGGTCAACGCCAGTTCGTGCATGAACTCTTTCTGCAACGGCGACGAGAAGACGGCCCACGTGGGCGACGACGGCAAACCGTTTTTCGACGACTCCTTCGAGGAGAAGCGGCCGATGGGCTGTCCGTTCGCGCTCGGCTTCCGTCATCCGGTCATTCGCGAGCAGGTCGAATTTTTCCTCGACGCCTACCAGCGCGAAGGACTCGACATCCATCTTGTTTTCGTGGACTGGGAGGTGGACGGGCCGATCGAGTGGAACGACGCGTGGGCGCACAGCAAACGCTGCCGCCGCTGCCGCGAGCAGATCCCGGACATCGCCGATTTTGCCGCGTTCCAGAAGGCGTTGCGGGAGATTCGCTGCCGGATGCAGCGCGAGTGCTTCGCCGGGCCGGTGCTGAAGCGGTTCCCGAAGGCGCTGGTGGGCAATTACGCCGTCTATCCCAACGACGGCTGGCGCTACTGGTATGACTATTTCGAGAAACTCGCGCCGGACGCGCCGTTCAAGGCCGACCAGCGCGCCCGCTACCGGCCGTGGTTCCAGGAGTTCCCGCTGACCGGCTACACCGTTTCGATGCCGGTGGTGTACACGTGGTATGCGACGCCGACGTGGTATGACTTCGCCAGCAGTGACTATCGCTGGTTCTACAACCTGCTCCTGGTCGCGTCAAAGTCGGGTGAGCACAAGGCGGCGGGCGCGCCGAGCATTCCATTTGTGCACTGGCACACGACCTCGCCGCCGAAGGAGCCCGACCCGGCCGTGAAACAACTCAGTAGGGTGAACTATCGGCATCTACTGTGGCATCTGCTGTTGCGGGGCCATGACACGTTGTTCCTCTGGTGCCCGCGCGAAGAGACCGCCGAGGAAGTGCGGCTGTTGCACGAAGTTTGGGCCGCGTCGCTCGAATACCGCGAGTTTCTGGAGCAGGGCAAGCCGGTCCTCTTCGACGTGCCGAGGCAACAAGGTCCGGTCGTCTCCGCCGTGCAACTCGGCAATCGCCTGCTGGTGCGCCGCACCGACTTCGATGAGCGGCAGGAGCCGGTGACTTTGAGCATCGGCGGCCGGACGATCACCGTGCCGCGCGTGGATGACCGGTGTCAGGAATTGCGGCTCGCGCCGTAATCGGCGGAACGGCGGCCGTAGCGGGAGATTTCAACCGCCGCGGCTATTTCGCGGCAACGGCCGCCGAAATCTCGACCGTCCATTTCGTTCCCTCTTTCACCGCGCCGTGCACCGGGTAGCCGGCGAGCAGGTATTCTTCCGTGCCGTGTTTGCGATGATCTATGAGCGACAACGACAGCGAGCTCTCGACGGTCACCGCCGTATCGCCGGTCTCGATGACGATACGTTTGGACGCCGGCAACAGCGCGTCATCCTTCACCGTGACGGGCAGCGTGATGCGCTGGGTGTCGGTTCGCGCCGTCGCGTTGGCAAAGCGGGCGACGGAAAACGCGAAGTAGTGCCGCCACATGCGCAGGTTCAAGTCGGTGACGGCGGTGAAATCGAACCGGAGCGTGAGCCGGTTGTTGGGTTTGACCGTACACGTCTCGGTGAAGTCCACGCGGTGCTCGCCTTCGGCAAGCGTGCCGCGGAACACCAGCCGCGCTTCGGCATCGCCCGCCTCGGCGATTCCGCCCGAAATATTCTCCGCATGGAAATCGGTGGACGGCATGTGTCGGGCGACGGGCCAGCCGCCGGTGAGAAGCTTTTGTCCGCGCCAGATCACGTGGCGCAGCACGCCGTTGGCGTCGAAGCGAAGCTCCAGACCGCCGGGCGTCTGCACGGCCACCACGCCGCCGTCCAGTTTCGCGGCGCGCAATTTTTCCGGCGGCGCGGCCGTAATGCGCGGCGTCACGTCGGCGGTGGCCGTCGCCGGCTCGTCGGTCGGCAGGAAGATGCGTCCGTCGAACGACGGGATGGTGAAGCGCGTGCCGACCCGGCCGGTGCTCACGTCACGAGACTTGGTGCGAAGTTCCGCCATGGCATCATAGAGCGTGCCGTTGACGATGACTGTGCCGCCGTCGTAGTCGCGCTGCCACGTGCCGTCGCTGTTGCGGCGCGCGGGACCGCGCGGATGGCCGAGCGGCGCGTCGTATTCCTTGTACCACCACCAGTTGCCGCGCCCCATCGTGCCGGTGTCGTAGCCGAAATAGCCGTCGCTCATCAACGTCGTCGCCAGCCCGAACCGCATCGTCTTCTCGTCCTCGGTGCGCGCTCGCTCGCGGATCGCCTGCCGCTCCTTCCAAGTCAGCTTGTGCCAGCGAAACGCGTCGTCGCCGATGTGCTGCGGGCGGCAGACGATCATTGTCACGACCGGCTTGCGGCTCTCGCACGTCCAGCGAAGATAACGGCTGAGAAAATCCTCGAAATCCACCTTGCCTTCGATGACGCGGTTGATTTCGTCCTCCGCGAGCACGCCGTTGAGCGTTTCAAACCCTTTGCGCGGCAAGTTCCAGTCGTTGAGCATGACCACGGCCTTCCCGTCGCGCAACGCCGCCGTGCGCGGGACGAGCCAGTCATCGGGTTTCCAGCAGTCGTAAAAGACGCCGTCGAAACATTCGCGGCCGCAGATCTCAGTGCGCACCTTGTCGAGGTTGAACTGGAGCACCTCGGTGAGATCGGTGTTGATGCGGAAGTAGCCAGGCCAGCCGCACCAGCGTTCACCTTTCTTGAGATCCCACCACTGTTTGGGCACATCGGGATTGTCCGGGCCTTCAATGACGTCCACGTAGGGCAGCACGAGAACATTCGGATTGACCTGCCGCAACTTGGCGATGTTCTCCTCGACTTTCGCGAGCCTCCCAGTCCAATGAGGTTTCTCCCAATCGTAGTGGAGGTCGTAGCCGCCGCCGATGATGAGGCTCAACTTGGTCCAGTAGTTCGAACCTTGCTCCCATGTTTTCGAACCGAGACCGGCGGCGTAACAATTGCCGATGCGCGGAAACGGCGGGTTGATCTGAGACAAGTCGCGCGCCGCGCACGTGGACGCCAGCGCGAACAACGCACCATAACATACCAGTTTGTTCAATCTCATAAAAAGGTCCCCAATCGGTTGTTCTACGAAGCCGGCGTTGCGGGGCCGGCCGACAACCGCTGCTCGGCAACTCGCATGATTGAAGCCTTGAGGTTCGGATGAGCTTCAAGCAGGCGATGGAAGTCCGTCACTTCGAGCGAGAGCAAATGACACTCGCTCAAGGCCGTCACCGTCGCCGTGCGGACCGTGTCGCGCAACAACGCCACCTCGCCGAAATAATTCCCCGCGCCCAGCCGGATCGGGTGGGGGTGCACATCCACCTCGACTTGGCCCTCCACGATGAAAAACATCGCATCCGCCGGCTCGCCGCGGCGCACCACGGCAAACCGGGCGGGAACCACCTGACGCTTGAGCAACCGCGCGATGTCGGCGATGCAGATGGCGTCCAGACTGGCGAACAACGGCACCTTGGCCACCGTTTGCCAGGTCACCACGAAGTTGCGCTTGCGCAATTCGCTGGCAAATCCGCTGGCCAGGATGCCCACGGGCACCGCGAAGACGGCGATGCCGAGGATGATGGCCACTCCGCCAAACAGCTTGCCCAGCGGCGTGACGGGAACCATGTCGCCGTAACCCACGGTGGCAATGGTCACGATCGCCCACCACATCGAGTGCGGAATGCTGGCGAACGCCACAGGCTGCGCCTGCCGTTCGAGCGCGAACATCACGCCCGATTCGAGCACCAGCAGCACCACCACGACCCAAAGTGTCGCCAGCAGCAGCCGGCTCTCGTTGCGAATCACCGCCGCGAACAAACTGAGCGCCGGTGTATAGCGGGCCAGTTTCAGCAGCCGCAACAGGCGCAGCACGCGCAACCAGTCGGGCGCAATCGGCAACAGCAGATTGGCAAAGAATGGCAGGATCGCCACAAGATCCAGGATTCCCAAGGCTGAAGTGACATAGTTCAGCCGCGCTCCCCGCGAGCCGCTCCCGGCGGCCGTTCGGCCCTGCGGCGCAACCCAAAGTCGCAGCGCGTACTCCAGGGTCATGACCGTCACCGCGATGCGCTCCGTGAGTGTGAGAAGGACGTGCGTTCGGCCGGCAAGCGATGGGACCGTTTCCAGAATCACGGCGACCACCGTGGCCGCAACGACCGCCATCAGGAAAACTCGGGTCGCGGCACGCGTCAGCGGGTATGTCTTGCCCTCTTCGAGCACGTCATGGATTTGCGCGCGCCAAGTGTGAATCATGTTCCTCGATCCTCAATTAAATCATGCCAGATACGAGCCGTGGAAGACCAGTCTGCTTTGGCGGTAACCTCAGACCAGTGCGAGCAGCCCGCGCAAATCGCCCACGGTTCTCAAATCGGGACGCGACGGCCGGGCGTTGTCGCGGTTGAGCCACACCGCCTGCCAGCCGCAAGCCAGCGCGCCCTCGACGTTCGCCGGCAGATCGTCCACGAAAAGAATCCGCGCCCGCTCCACGCCGAGATCGCGTTCGGCGGCGGCGTAGATGCGCGGGTTGGGTTTGCAGCAGCCGACGACCGCCGAAAACGTCCACGACTGGAAGCAGTCGGCGAGGTCGAGCCGCTCGTAGAGTTGGATGGTGCTCGCCCAGCCGTCGGAGAGGACGCCGAGTTTCAGGCCGCGGCTGCGCAGCGCGTCGAGCACTTCGCGGACTTCGGGAAACGGCTTCGCTGCCGACGAGCCTTCGAGCCGGTCGCGCAGCCGCCCTGCCAGTTCGGGCGATGCGGTCGCGGTGACACCGGCGAGCAGACGGCGGTAGTATTCCAAACGTTGTGCCGCGGCGGATTCCTCGGTGGTCGTGGCGCCGGCCTGGCTGGAAAGCCAGTCGAGCGCCTCGCACACGGCTTGAGCCACGCGCCTGTCATTCGCGCCGCCCACGCCGAGTTCGCGCAACGCTTCGCGGACGGCGGCGGGTTCCAGAAATGCGTGGCGATGTTCCAGCAGGACACCGCCGGAGTCGAACACGACGGCGGCGGTGGTGGGAGTGGTGTTTTTCATGCGGCACGCCGCCGCCGATGCGACCGCTTATTGCAGCGGCATTTTTTTCTGCAACGTCCGCGCGTGCTCCTGCCACTCCGGCAGCTCGGCGGCCCAGTCGGGAGCAGGCTGCGCGGCAAGAACAAGGTTGAGTTGTTTGCGCGCGTCGCTGTATTTGTGGGCCTTGTCGTAAGCTTGGGCCAGCACGAGATGGTTTTCGGGATAGTCGGCGAAATCTTCGACAACGTCCTCCAGCAGTTCGATGGCCTGGTCCACGTCGCCCACGCTGGTCGGCCACGACGGCGCGCTCATATAAATCTGGCCCATGACGCGCCGCGCGCCGCCGTAATCCAGCTCGTCGTCGAGCTCGTTCGAGCGCTTGAGCGCGTTCAGCATCGGCTTGACCAGGCTCAGGCCGGTGGACTTGGAGGCGTCGGCGTGCATGGCGTAGTTGAGGCCGAGGTAGTAGTTGCCCTCGGCGCTTTGGGTGTCCACGAAAATGGCGTGTTTGGCGTATGTGATGCCGATGTCGGCCTGTTCAAGTTGTTTCTTCTCGTCCTTGGCGTGACCGGCGCGCTCGGCCATCCAGTAGGAGACGCGGGCCGCGCGCCAGAGCGCCTGTGTGTTGTGCGGCGCCACTTGCAGCGACTCGCGCAGCAAGTCCAGCGCCTTCTCGGCTTTGGCTGGATCGGCGCGCAACGCCCACATCTTGTCGGCCTCGATAATCTTCTGGTCGGCTTTTCGGATTTCATCGTCGGTCAGAATGCGGTCTGGACCCAGCCGGCCCAGGTGAATCTGGGCCGGAAAACAACCGGCGGTCAACGCGCCAACGGCGGCGAGTGTCGGGAGAAGAACGCGGTGGGTCATGTCGATGTCCGGGTTTATTCGCCGTAAAGTTTCCGCACGGCGTCATAGGCGGATGCGTCGGGCGCGGTGAAACAGTCGAGTGTCATCGTCTTCAGGATTTCCTTCGCCGCCGCGTCGTTGCCCATGCCGAGCAGCGCCTTCTTGATCGCGGCGACGTCCGCGTCGGCCGCCACACCTTCCAGAAAAACCATCGGCGGCGTCGGCAATTCCGGGGAGCGATGCACGAGCTTCAGCGCCTGGCCCTCCGGCAGTTCATTCTTCGCGTTATACTGCTGCTGGTCGAGCAGCACCAGATCGGCCTTCTTTTCCTCGCCGCCCACGGCTTTGATGGCGCGCAAACCGCTGTGGACTTCCTTGAGTTTGAAGAACGCCTCGACGTCCTGGCCGCCGAGCACGACGCGGCTGATGAACGTTTTGTCGTAGAGTTGATTGCTGGTGAGCTTCAATCCCTTCGCCGCCTGGAGATTGGCGGGACCATCCTGGCGGCCGAGGATGTAGTAGCCGTCGGTTTTGCGGCCGGCGGGCAGTGTTTGCGCGAGCAGCTTCATCTTTAACTTCGCGGCCTGCGACAGATACACCGGCAGGCCGACGATGATGAATCCGGGCTTGTTCTTCTCGATGGCGGCGAGGCCGGTTTGAAGATCGTTCTCATACACGACGTTCAGCGCGTCCGCCGGCAAGCCTGCGGCCTTCGCCAGATACGCGCCGAAGTCGCTCATGATGGCTTTCGCATCCTCGGGCGACCCGGGCGCGCCGGGATAGAAGACCATCATGTCGCGCGGCCCGGCTAAAGCGGCGACGGTGCAAAGGATTACGGCTCCAAGGACGATATTTCGACAATTCATAACGAATCCGGCTTGCGGCGAAATTGACCGGGCACTATAACGGCCAAGCCTTTTTGCGTCAACCGAAGCTTCCATACTGTCGCTTGGACGTGACGCGAGGCGGAGATCATCATGACTGAACATCATCAAAGTTCGGTGTCCGCGTTTTTCAGGGACAAGGGTCTGACCCGGCTGGCCGCTCTGGTCCTGAACTGGCCGGGCGCCGTGCTGGGTGTCGCCGTTGTGCTCATCGGCGCGAGCTGCTGGCTCATCGCCGCGCGGATGGAGATAAAGACCGCCCACAGCGACCTGATCTCCGACAAGGACCGCAGTGCCGTGCAGTTTCAGGAGTTGATGGAGGAATTCGGCACGCCTTACGTCCTCATTGGCGTGCTGGAGTGCGAACCGGCGCAGTTCAAGGCGCGCCGCGAGCTGGCCGAGCAGATGAAACGCGAACTGGAGGCAGTCCGCGTGCCGGCGTCGTCGCTGGACCTCGGCGTGGCGGTCGCGCCGGGCGCGATGACCAATCTCGTGAAGGGCGCCGATTTCCGGCTCGACATGAGTTCGCTGAAGGGTCGCGAGCTTTACCTCGCTTCCACCAACGATCTCGCCGACATCCGTCGAACGCTGGAGCAGGAGGCGCCGTGGCTGCGCAAACTCAGCGCCGCGCCGACGCTGGAGGGATTTTTTCACATGGCCGACGAACGGTTTGCCGCCGAGCAAAAGCGCGGCAAAGTCGGCAGCGACGCCGAAGCGGTGCAGGGACTGGAGATGTTCGCTCAGCTCTTCGACCGGATGCGGCAGGCCGCGAACGATTCAGCGTGGCAGCCTCCGGAAGGATCGTTCTGGGAGGAAATGTTCACGCCGCCGTCGGCCGGCGGCATGTGCGCCGAGCTGCGCGAAGGTTATTTCACCAGCTATGACGGGCGGTTGATGTTCATGTTTGTCCAGCCGACGAGCAACAGCCGCAAGGTGGACGTGCTCCGCCAGATCGTGGACGGAACCCGCTCCGCGTTTCTCAAGGTCCAGAAAACCCAGCCGGCGTTTGGCGGTATCAAACTCGCGATGACCGGCGAGCCGGCCGACGCCGTGAGCGAAGCCGACTCCACCAGCCGCGACATGCAGTTCTTCGGCGCGGTTTCGCTGGTCGGCGTCAGCGTGCTGCTGATGTTCGGCTTCCGCGGTTTCCGGTTTCCGTTGATGCTCGTGGCGTCGCTCGGCGCCGGCATGGCGTGGACGTTCGGGCTGACGACGCTGATCATCGGCCACCTCAACCTGCTCTCGCAAGTGGTGCCGATCATCCTCATCGGCCTCGGCATGGACTTTGGCATTCACTTGCTGGCGCGCTATCGCGAACAACGCCGCCGCGGCAGCAGCCGGCCGGAGGCGTTGCGCGAGGCGATTGTCGAGAACGGCATGAGCATTATCATGAGCGCCGTCACGACGGCGGTGGCGTTCTTCTCGATCTCGGTGGACAATTTCAAAGGCTTCGTCGAGATGGGCCTCATCGCCGGCATGGGCGTGATGTGCTGTCTGGCGGCGATGATGGTGGTTCTGCCGGCACTGCTGGCGCTGCAGCGCAAGTTCCATCCCGAGCGCGACACCGCGCTGCATCCAGCCTCTGTGCCCGCGGGCGTGGACGCGGCTGAGCCGGTGCACCCGCCGTTCGTCGAAAAATTTTTCCGCTATCCGTGGTGGATTCTTGCCGTGGGCGCCGTCGTCACTGCGGCGCTGCTGACCTCGACTGTCCGCAACTGGGAGCGAATCAGCTTCGACTACAAGCTTTCCAACCTCTCCGCCCCCGGCACCGAGTCGGTTGTCTATGAAGCGCGGATGATGAAGGAGAGCGACTTCACCGCCGACACCGTCTCGCTGATCTGCAAGGACATGAAGCAAGCCGGGGAAATCACGCGCCGCGCGCAGGCGTTGCCGGGCGTCAAGAAGATCGAATCGCTTCACAGCCGGTTCCTGGGCGACGCCGTTGGGAAACAGGCCATCCTCGCCGGCATCGCTCCGTTGCTGACGGGCGTGTTTGACACGCCCCCGCCTTCGCAGCCGGTGGCGCCGGCGCAACTTGCCGCCGTCGTCGGCAAACTCGCCGAACGGCTCGACAATTATCAGGAAATGGCCCTCGATGGCGGCCAGAAGGCGCTGGTCAAACCGATTGGGCTTGCGCTTGCCGCCGCGAAAAAATTCCAGGCCATGCTCCAGGATGGCGACGCCAACCTTGCCGCGCGGCTCGGCAAGTTTCAGGATTATTTCATCGGCGACCTTGCACGGCAGATGGCGCGGTTCCGCGCCGGCATCCAGGCCGGCCCGATCACGTTGGAGACGCTGCCGAAGGATTTGCGCGACCAGTTCATCGGCAAGACCGGCAAGGTGCAGGTGCTCGTGTATCCGAAAGGCGAGCTGTGGAACCGCCCGGCGCTGACGAAATTCCTGACCGAGTGCCGGAGCCTCGGCGTGCCCGTCACCGGCCCGCCGGTCGAGTTTTATGAAATGACCAAGGTGATGCGCGAAGGCTTCGACAAGGCGGCGATTTACGCATGCGTGGCGGTCTATCTGCTGCTGCTCCTGGATTTCCGCCGGTTCAAGGCGGCCACGCTGACGATGGTGCCCGACCTGCTCGGCACGGTCTGGATGGTCGGTCTCATGGGCTTGTGCGGCCTGAGCTTCAACCCCGCCAACCTCATGGTGCTGCCGCTCATCATCGGCATCGGGCTGGCCAACGGCGTCCACGTCATGCACCGGTTCCGAGAGGCGCGCGACGCCGACATCTCCCACCTTGTCTGGCACACCGGCCTCGCCGTCATGCTCGGCTCGCTGGTCACGGTCGTCGGCTTCGGCTGTCTCGGTCTGGCGCACAACCTCGGCATCGCCTCCATCGGCAAAGCCCTCACGCTCGGCGTCGGCGCGCGCATCTTCACCAGCATCGTCATCCTCCCCGCCATGCTCGTCATCGTCCAGCGGCGAAAGTGGAAGGTGTAATTTCTCCGCGGCGTCCTGCGGCGAACGTCCCCCGCGTTAATCAACGGCCGGCGGCGCCAACCGTGTCGGTCGGTCCGTTGAACTCCGGCCCGCCGGCGGCGACGTAGCCGTGGCTCGCGCCGTTCCTGTCCGTGCTGACCCAAAACGCGTAAAGCTGGCCGCGCGTGAGATGGAAACGGAGTTTTACTTTGCGACCGCTGACTTGCGAGAGATCGTCCGAACCTTTCCACTCGATGCACTGACGCGTGCTGTTGCCGGCGGCGGGTGCGCAGTTCTCCGCGGTGAACGGCGCGATGACGTTACCGCTTTCGTCGAGCACTTCGGCACGCAGTTCGCCTTGCGGCGCGTCGAAATTCACGAAGAGATGCCTGCCTTTGAACGTGACGGTGCGCGTCACCAGCGTGCGGCTATATTCACCGGCGTCCATGGAGGCAAATCCATCGCGGCGCAGGAACGCCACGCCGGTCGCGCCGCCGGCATAGACGCCGCCGCCGAGTTTCGGGCTGATCCCTGAAAACGCGCCGTAGTAGAAGCAGAGCTTGTCGCCGACGATGGTGCAGACGGTCGCGGCGCTGTGCAGATAGGCGCGGTCCCAGTCGCCTTCCTTGCGCGTGCAGGCGAGAAACGGCGTGCGGTCGGGCCGGTGCCAGTTGAAACCGTCGCGGCTGTAGGCCAGTTCCAGGTCGGTGAGCTTCGGTCGTTTCAGTTTGGCGCAGATCTCGTTTGCCGGCCCGCGATGGATGGCGAAGACGCCAAGCATCAGGCTCTCGTAACCGATGGCGTCGAGGTTGTAGAGCTGCGTGCGGTCGCCGACCTGCGGGTCGGGCAGGTCGAGATCGTCCGCGCCGGCCCAGTGAAACAACTCCTCCGGCTTCCATGCCGCGCCTTTGACGAAATCGTCACACTCGCGGTAGCCGCGCGTGCGTCCATCGCGTCCGGTGCGCACGCTGTAAATCCATTTCCTGCGGAACGGGTTGTAGGAAATGCTCGTGTTGTCGCCGACCGTCGTCGTCCGCGTTGGTCCCGCCCAATGCACACCATCGGGCGACGTCCAAATCTGGCCGCCGAACGTTTCCTCAGGCCGCTCGTAGAGGAACATCTTGAACCGCTGCGCCGGGTCGGTTGTGAAATGATCGAGCCACACACCGCAGCCGTCGCGCCGGCCGTGGCCTTCCGGCGGCAGCACGCGGTTGGTGCCCTTGACGACATCGAGCGGCGGCCGCTCCCAGTGCAACCCGTCCTTGCTGGTGGCGAGCGCGGTGCCGTCGAACCAGCCGGCGTGATACCACATCTTGAAAAGCCGGTCCTTCGGGTCGAACCACACGCCATCTTGGAACACGACGGCGGCTGGCGCGCGGCCGTTGTTGAGTTCCAGCGGCGTCTCCGGCTTCAGCACGGGATTTCCAGCGTATTTCTCCGGGTAATGAAACGTCCGCTTCAAGTCGGTCTTCTCGATCAAAAAATCGTCCACGAACAATTGCCGCCCCACATCAATCGGGATGACCGCCGGCGGATACGCCAGCCACGGCGCCGTTCGCGGCGTGCGGTCTTTCGGGTTCGCGACGCGCGGCGGCCACTGTTTGGGCAACCGGATGCCGTTGTAAAGCAACTCGCCGTCTTCGTCGGCCAGAGAGGGATCGCGGTCGCTGAACACAATGTGATCCACCGTGATGTGCCCCCAACGGCCGCTCTCGTGGTCCACGATTTCCAGGCGCGCGCTCTTGCCGGCAAACCCGCTCACGTCCCACGATGCCGGCGCAAGCTTCTCGCTGCCGCCGGGCGTGGTGTGCGTCCCGGTGGCGGAGCGCACGACCTTGCCGTCCACAATGAGATTGATGCACGTCCTGCCCTCGTAGCCTCCGCCGCCGATGAAGAACGTGATAAACTTGCGACTGATGGTGAACTCCGGCGATGTCAGTGTGCCGGTGGATTGGTCGCCGCCAAGCATGCTGTTCACCAAACCGTGCCCCAGGTAGCCGATCACCTGTTTTTGGTGCGGCAAGGTTCCCTGCGCCGGCCCGGAGCCGAACGCCTCGCCGGTGGTTTTCCAATCGCCGTAATCCCTGCCTTCGAAGTCGGCGAAAACAATGTCGTCGGCCGCGCGACCCGTTGCCGCAAACGCCGCGGCCAGCACGCAAGCGATGAGCGGACTCAAGATTGAACGGTTCATGATCAGCGGTTCACGGTGATGACGAACCACGTCGTCGCCGGCTGGCCCATCTCCAGTATCCAGTCGTCGCCGTCGCGCTTCAGCGGCAGCGATGGGCCGAGCGGCTGGCCCGCGCCGTCCAGCGGCTGCGCGGCCACAGCGCGCGCCGAGGCCAGCGCCGTAAGCGCGATCCTGCCGGTGACCGGCTCGATGCGCACCGGCGCTTCGCCCCATTTCTCCAGCGACGTGCGCTTTTCGTTCCAGACCATGCCGGTGTTGGCGACGCGCGCGGTAGCGGTCAGCAGCAGGCGGCCCGCGCCGGCAATAGGCCGGCCGTCGAGCGCGCCGAGCGTGAGCGCGCAGAAGGGCGTCTGGATTTCGGCGCGAAGATTTTTCGTGGCAACCGGCTGGCGCGCGAGGTGACCGATGAGCGCCTGCGAGCGCAGCGTGTCCACGCTCACCACACCGCTGCCTTTTTCGCCGCTGCGCCACGTCAGCTCGCCTGTGTCGGAGACAATCGGGTCCGCCGTCAGCGGCTCAAAGGGCGCGGTCGGTGGGCCGTCGAACGACGTGGTCCGTACCGCGTGCACGAGCGGCAGCGCGAGCGGGAAGCCCGGCGTGAAAAAGGGCGACTCCGACCTCGGCAGACGCAGGCTTTCGAGGACTTGCTCGCGGCTGTAGCTGCGGCCCACGACGCGTTGCGCGGGCTGCACGTCGCCGCGCAGGAATATCAACGCGCCCGCGGCGAGCTGGCTCATTTTGACGGGATCTTTGGCGAAATCGAAATAAGCCAGGGCGTGATCTTGCATGGTGGTGACGTCCTCGTGCGCGAGCGTGTACCAAAAAATGCCGTCCCAATCCTGCAACGCCGCGTAAGCCGCCAGAATCGGCACGCCTTCGCAGGCATTCTCATTAGGGAACGGATGGTTCGCCTCGGAAACGGTGTAGGGCTTGCCCGCAACGGCGGTGCGCGAGAGCTGGACGGCGCTGGACTTGAGCGGCTGATCCACCATCGGTGTGTTGCCGACGGTGAAGCCGGCGCGCTTGCCGGTCTTGGGGTCGGTGATGTAGTTCGGATGCTGCCAGTAGATATGGCCGTCCACGATGTCGAGTTGCGCCAGCGACGCGACCAACGCGTATCGCGACCCGCCGTGATCGTGGTCGCTGTTGCCGATGAGCAGGCTTTTCACGCCGAGTTCGTCACGGAGGAACTTGGCCATGTCGCGGAAATAATTCCGCTCGACCTCCATGTAGAACGCCGCCTCGGCTTCAAACCGGTCCTTCGCGGCCTTGGCGAACTCCTCCTTGCGCAGCCGCGGGATGAGCGCGCCCGCCTCGATGCCGGCTTCGCGCCGCCAGCGCGCGAGCGTGTCGCCGGAAGCGTGGCTGGACAACCATGCGTTGAACTTTTTCGTCAGCGCCCCGGCATAGCTCGGCGGAATATCATGCCAGGTGCCGACGGCCTTGCCGGTTTGCTCGCCGACGAGCCGGTTCTGCGTCCACGACTCCACCAGCGAGTTTTCGTTCACGAACTCGACCACCGCCACCGCCGGCTCGTCGCGGTAGGCGAGGCCGGTGAAGGCATTGGTGTGCGTGAGCAACTGCCGGGCGTATTCGCGCTGCAACTCGAGGAGCCGTTCGTCGAAGTACGTCGCGCCTTTGCCGATGCCGAGCGCCTCGCAATCCCGCACGCCGTCGCCGGGCTTGTAGGTGCGATAGACGTTGAGGTTCAGGTCGCTGTAGATGCCGCGCTTCTTCAACTCGGTGACGAAGCAGTCGAGCCGCTCCAGCGCCTGCGGGTCGAGCGCGCGGGTGTCGTCGCGGCCCTCGGCGATGAGCGTGCCGACCTTGTCGAGGAAATGGAACCGGACGCAGTTGATGCCGCGGCCGGCCAGTTGCGCGGCGATCACCGGCGCGGCGGATGTCGCCGGCAGCGCCGCCTTGCCGGTGGCGTTGAGGCCCCAGATGCGGAACCGGTTTCCGCCCGGCAACACGAGATGCCCCTCCTTCACCCTCACGAACCCGTGCTTGCCGGCGGGCGCGTCGAGCACGGACGAGATATCGGCCGGTGAGGGCGCGGCGGCGCGCCATTCGACCGGAAACGCCGGCCAGTTGTCAGACGGTTCGGCGGCGATGAGCGCGGCGGGCGGCGAAAGGAGAAACGCGAGGACTGTCAGTGGGAGAAAACGGAGTGGTTTCATACGCCGCCATTTTGGCGGCTGCGCCGCCGCGTTTCAACTCAACAATCCATTGCGCTTCATCCAACCGCCAGCGCGATGTGCGCGGCGCGTCAGTTCCCGCCAGCGCCGGGACCTGATCCGCGTTGGATGACCGGCTCGCCGCCCTCCAGCCGCACCGCGCGAACCGGATGGGCGGCGTCCACCGGCTCGATGACGGTGACGAACTTCGCCTCCGCGCCCCGTTGCCGCAACACCAGCATCGGCATGCGCACGTCGGGCGAATTTGTCAGGCCGCTCGCCACGATGACCTCGACGGGCGCGCCGTCCACCGGCAAGACCCAGACGCGCAGCCGTTTCCCGCCGGAAGCAAAGGTGAACGCCGCCATGTCGCGGATCGTTGCCGACTCTTTTTGTTCGATGAGTTCGTAGCCGCACTTGGTTCCGAGCAATCCCTGACGCGGCGACAGCGCCACGCTGCTTTCGGCCGGCTCGCCATTGATGTGCAGGACGTAGTCGAACTGGTGCGCCGCGGCCGCCGACGCCGGAGCGCCCGTCACGTCATAACGATCCACGACGCAGTTGTCGCGAAGCTGCACCGTGCGCCGCAGCATCAGGCCGTCGTAAACGCAGTCGCACGAGGCCGACACCCGTTTCTGCTCCGGGTCGAAGGCATCGAGCCTGCCCATGACCTTGTGGGCGGCGCTGTCCACCGGCCACATCGGCTGGCCCACGCGGGTCGGCATCTGCGATATGCCGTCCACGACGACCGTGTTATGGCTGACGGTCTGCGCGGTCCATTCCCGTTTCCAGTGCGTCTCGTAGGGCATGCTGCCGAAGAGCGGAATCCATTGCCGGTCGTGCGCGTAAACCGCCACGCTCAACTTGTCGGGATGGCCGTGGCCGCCGCCGTAGGGGCCGTAGCTGAACGCGACGGCGGTGGCGTCGGGCCGCGCCGTGAAATCGCCGGCGGTTTGCCGCAGCACCGCCACGCCGCTCGATGGGAACAACGAGCAGCCGTTCTTGTAAACGCCCGTGTTGGCGAAAGCGCTCTCCAACTTCAGTTCGCTCGCGGCCTCCGGCAAATCATAGACGAGCCAATGCCAGTCGGGCGTGAAATGATAGATCGCCGGCGTGGAGGAAACTTTCTTGCCGTCGCAAAACAGCGTTGCCTGGTTGCCGGCCACTTCGAGCCGGAACGGATAGGGGCGATTCAGCTCGCGCATGCAGCCGGCGATGGAAAACGATTTGCGATTCTCCGCGCTTTTCGTATCGGTGTGGAAGACGACCCATGCGCGGTCCTCCTTGCCGGAATCGGCCAGCCGCGTCGTGGTCCACTCGAGCGTGAAATCCCCGGCGTCGGCGTCGTTGAGCAGGTAATTGTCGGAGCGGTTCTTGCCGCCGTCGCTGGCGAGCATTGCGTCGCCCTGCGGCTCGAACGTCGCGTCGCGCCGTTCCCAAACCACGGGCCGGCTGTTCAACCGGACGTTTTCATGGCGATACTGGTAGCGGTAGTAGTGCAGGAAACCCAGCCGGCCGCGGTTGGTCTCCGCCACCGCAACGGGCGAGTCGCGGCGCAGCAGCCACGCCAGTTTCGGGTCGCGGTAGTGTTGCCACGCCGCGAGGTGAATCCAGCTCGCGTGCCGGACGCCGGGATCGCTGTCGCCGAGCGCCGGAAAACTGAAATCGGGAAAGGCGAGGTAGAACGGCGCGTCCAACATCAGCCGCAGCGACTTCGGCCGGTCGCTGGTGTCTGTGACGTAGTGGACGCCCTCGTCGCGCGAGCGTTCGTTGGGCGCCGTCAGGTGGTAGAGGTCCACGCCGCAATGCGACAGCGCCTCCATCAGCGGCATCAGCGCGTCCACGACGAATTCGTGATAACCCGGCGAGCGTTCCCAAAACAACCCGTCGTCGCGGATGTCGTGGGCGACCAGATGTTTGAAGCCGTAGCGGCTGTTGACGGCGTAGTCCACGAGGCTCGCGTCGTTGAGCGCCAGCCCGACGAGGCCCACGGCCGAGAGATGCCACGCCTGGAAATTGTAGCAACGGTAGTGGAGGTCCTGGATGCGCGGGTCGTGCTCGAAGTCGTCCACCTTGAAACACGCGGCGGCGGCGCGCAACAGGTCGCGCTCGATGTGCTCCCGCTGCGCGGCCGTGAGCGCGCCGCTGTCGGCCACGAGGTCATACGCCTGCACGATCGGCACCAGCCAAATCGCTTCGTAGAGCGACGATTGCGTGAACACCTTGCAGCGGCCACGGGTCAGCGGCAGGCCGGGATAAACATCGGCATACGCCAGCAAACCGTCGCGCACCCAATCGGCGTAGCGACGCGTGCCGGTGAAGGTGAACGCCACAGCGACGTCGAAGAGCTGTTTGCTGCGGCTCCAGTGCGCGGTGTCGCCACGCTCCGGCAGCTTGTCCAGCGGCTGCGCGACGATTTTGTCCGCGTCCGCGGTAAATTGCGCCAGCGACCGTTTCGCCCATGGCAGGCTCGCCACGCGATCCTTCGCCCGCGCCGCGTCGTCCGGCGTGAGCGCGAGGCAGGGATGGTGCGGCGGCACCCGGAGCGGGGCGAGCGGCGGAGCATCGCCGGCCGAAGCCACGCCGGCGATGACGAGCGACATCATCGTGACACGCAGTAAACGGCTCCATTGCGTTCTGGAGCTGGAGCGGACGCGGATAAAGTTGGCGGGTTGAGTCATGAGATGGATTCGGCGTTGGCTTGGGATTCCAAATGATACCATTCGAGTTTGCTTTTTGCACTGTAGCGGCGGTCTCTGACCGCCGAACTGTTGGCGATTCAAGGACCGGCGGTCAGAGACCGCCGCTACAGCAATAGTGCTGTTCCAATCCACAACCGGTATGAGATCGCGCGCCGGCGGTCATTTCTTGGCGCGGTTCGCTGGTGGCGTCTTGCCGGACTTGGCGCGGATGAGCGGCGCGAGGAACTTCGCCGTCTCGTCGCCGATGACGTGGTAGCCGGCCAGGTTCGGATGCCGGTCGCCATACCAGCCGGGCAGGTTGCCGAAATGCGCGTCGAGCCGGTTGTCCATCACCTCGACCGTCGGCTCCTTGTTGCCCTTGTCCACGACGAACGGTTTCACGAACTCGCGGTATTTCTCGGGAATCTTCGCCAGCGGGAAGCGGCGGTAGTTGAGCATATTCGGCCCCTTCTGCAATTCCTCGTAGTAACGCGGATAGATGTCGAAGAGCGGCAGTTTCTCCTCGCTGGCCACGCGGCGCACAATGTCGTTGATGCGCTTGGCGCTGGGATTGTCGTCTTCGCTCTTGCACGCCATCGCGATGACCGTCATCGGGATGATCGTCGCCGCCGGATGGTCCTTGCGCAGCCGCGCGATCAGCTCGTGGAAATCCTTCGGGAAGTTCGTGTCGAAGTTCTCGCGCCGGGCCACATCGTTGAGGCCGTATCGGATGAGGATGTAGTCGAGGCCGGGCAGCTTCGACGCCACTTTGTCATAGCGGCCGGTGTCGAGCAGGCGGTGGATGAACTCGCCGCTGAGGGCGACGTTGATGACGTTGCACGGCGGCAAATCGCCTTCCGCCGCCAGCAACTGCTGGATCACGTCCTCCAGGTGCGGCCCTTCCGGCACATGCCGCCGCGGAATGCTTCCCTCTGCCGTGCTGTCGCCGAGGATCAGGATTTGCACTTTGCCGTCGTGCTCGCCGCGGCTCGCGACGGGCGCCGCCACAAGCGCGGCGATGCCGAGCAACCATGCAATTGTCTGAATCAGTCTTCTGTTCATGATGATTTTGTTTTATCAGGTTCGCAGCAACACTGCGCTTTCAAACTCACTCGCTTTCGCATCACTAATCCAGTCATTACTCAGCGCGGATCGGTCACGCGACCGAGAAACAAGCACGCACCGGTCTCGCGGTGTTGAATGGCAAACAGAAATGGCCGGTCCACGTGAATCTCCATGATTTTTTCCGGCGGGCCGCCTCCTGTCTCCATGGGCATGACTGTGGCGGCAGCCGCCTCGGTGCCTTTCTCGTCCACTGAAATGAACGTCTTGTGAAGCACATCGGAGAGGAACAAATAATCGTCCGGTTTGCGAGGAGCGATGCGCCCGAAGTTGGCGCTCTTGGGCGGCAGGTCAAAAGCCGACTTCATGCCGAGTGATTGGAGCGTCTTGCCCAGCCACATTGTATCCGGTTGAAGTTTGAATTTCGGCATTTGCAGAGTGATTAGCTGATAGGGCATCTGTTTACAGGCATCCAGGATTTCTGGCGTCATCTTGGCCTCAACCGCCGCAAGCTCCCTGGCTTCATCGGGCAGCAGAATCACGAATTGAAAATCGCAATTCCCATAGGGCAAAGCAATGGCGCTGAATCCATTCAACTTGGCGTAGCCAACAGAGGTGAGCGCCGTCATTGTGGGGACCGGCTTGGCTCCGGCACCGCGAATGCGGAAGGTCCGGTTTTTGGTCAATCCCGTTTCGAACGGCTCTTCCCATGCCGCTTTGAAGTAAAGGGCATTAACGAGCACCAACCGGGTCGAAGGCGTCAGCATGTTCTTGGGTATCACGTTCCTGATCTTTTGATGAGTTTCCCGCGCAACCCAACTGTTGATTGCCCCGCCTGATTGTTCCGGCTTGCGCGCAAAGTCCACCGCCATCATCGGGGCCGCGTAAAACTCTTTCACGAAGTTCAGAAACGCTTCTTGGAACCCGTATCCCTGCTGGCCGAAAAGCCTGTTAGCGAAAGAAATCTCGATGGGCTCCAGCCTCGCGCCGTGCGCCCTTGCCTGCACCAACCTTGCCCGGGACTCGGAGACTGCGCGATTGAAGACAGACCAGAGCGTTTGGAAAGACTTGTGAAGGAGAATCTCATCCTGCGGATAGTGCAACGCGCGCTGCATTTCGGCCCGCGTGTCGCCATCCGCGCCGGCGTAGCACATCGCCAGGGCCGTTTGAATCGAACAAGGCGATAACAACAGGTTGCTATCGCCATTGGCGCGGCAACACATGCCGTAGAGTTCCAGCCCGAGTTGGTTTGTTGCGCGAACGGCGATGGAGGAATCAGAGGCAGACGCCTCAGCTATGCTGAGAGCCAAAAACATTGCGGCGTTTCCAAACAACACCGCAACTGTCTGAAACCTCCTTCGTTTCATGCCAACTCCTTTTTTCCAAAGCGACGTCAACGCCGCGTCTTCAGGCCCACTCGCCTTCGCAGCACTCGTGCGGATGATGCGGATAGGGCGAGTGGAAGGCCACCGAATCTTCCTCGCGTTTGAAGATCGAGCCGCAGCCTTGCGCCATGGTCTCCAGCTTCTTCGCGTCGGCCTCGGTGGCGGGGCGATACGCGATGCCCGCCGTGATCGCCTTGTCCTGCAAATCCATCCACGACGGCGGGAAACCGAGGACCACGCCCGGCAGCGACAGCGTCCAGCGGTAGGCGAGGCTGATGTCGTCCTGCTCTTCCAGCGGGCGATACCACCACTTGCGCGTGCGCTCGACGCCCGGCGGCCACGCGCCGGCGTTCATCGTCTTGATCGAGAGCACCGCCGCGCCCTTTTCCTTCGCGAGCGCGAGCACGTCCTTGCCGAAGCCGCGCGTGTAATACTCCACGTAGTTGACCGGGAACATCACCGTGTCATACGCGAAGCCGCGCAACGCCGCCAGCGCCGCCTTGGTCGTGTGGGCCGAGAACCCGATGGCGCGGATTTTGCCCTCCTTCTTTGCCTGAAGGATCGTCTCCAGCGCGCCGCCGGGCCCGAGCGAGGTTGCCACCTGCTCCGGCTTGACGAGGTGGTGCATCTGATACACGTCGAAATGATCCGTCTTCAGCCGCTGAAGCGAGCGCTCCAGTTCCTGGCGGCAACCGTCCTTGTCGCGCATCTTGGATTTGCAGGCGAGAAAGTAACGGCTGCGGTCGAGGCCCTGCAACGCGATGCCCATCTTGATCTCGCATTCGCCATCCTTGCCGTAGGCCGGCGCCACGTCGTAGTAGTTCAGCCCGCGCTCGAACGCCTTGTGCACGTCGGCGGTGCAGCGCTCCTGATCGTAGTGCACGAGGCCGAGGCCGGAGAAACCGACGACGGAAACCTTGAAGCCGGTCCGGCCCAGCACGCGCTTGGGCATCTCGCCGGTCTCCGCGGCCGCCGCCTCCGCTTCGCTGACCAGCACGGGCCGGATGCCGAGTGCCGCCGCTCCGCCCATCACTTTCAAGAACGATCTGCGTTTCATCTTTCGGCTCCTTTCAAGTGCGCGTCACACGTCGAAGTGTAAACCCGCCGCTCTGGTGGCGCAACATTCGCCGCGACCGCTGGCCGGTCATCCTCCGGCTTCGCGTCACGGAGTGACGCGACTACTGTCCGGGCATGGGCGGCGTGGCGCCGGGCTGCGAGCAAACGTAGGCGGCCACCTCGTTGGCGTGGCGGTTGATGTCGTCGAGCGGGCGTCCGGCGAGCAAGCCGAGCGTCAACGCAGCCGTGAACGCGTCGCCTGCGCCGATGGTGTCCGCCACTTTCACCGCCAGACCGGGATGGTCCGACCAGATGCCGGCGGCAAGCAACAAGCTGCCGTGCGCACCGCGCGTCAGCGCCACCGCGCGCAGACCGAACTGTTTCGCCAAGGCGGCGAGCTGTTCGCGCACGCCGCCGCGCAATCCAAACATCGCCGCCAGCACCGGCAGCTCCTGGTCGTTGAGCTTCAGCACGTTCGCGAGTTGCAGGGAGGTTTCCACGATCTCCGGCGAGTAAAACTGTTGCCGCAGGTTGATATCGAACACGCGCAGCGCCGTGGCCGGCGTGGCGGCGACGAGCGCGCGGATGGCGCTGCGCGACGGCCCGCGCGGCAAACGCCAGCGAGGCGTCGTCGGTAGAGGTGGATCGCGTCCTCCGGACGCGATCGTTGATGTGAGGCCGCAGAATCGCGCCCGGAGGTCGCGATCCACCAACGGCAATCCGGTCCCACGCGACATCCTCGTGGATGATGAACCGCGGCTGGCCGTCCGCGGCGAGTTCCACCGACACCGTGCCCGTCGGCGCGTTCGTGTCCACGCCGATGCCATCGGTCGTCAGGCCCAGCGCGCGGAGGCGGTCGAGGATTTCGCGGCCGAGCGGATCGTTGCCGACGCGCGAGACAACGCGGGTTTCCGCGCCGAGCGCGTGCGCGTGATAGGCGAAGTTCGCCGGCGCGCCGCCGAGCTGTTTGCCCGACGGCAGCAAGTCCCAGAGGATTTCGCCCAAGCCGATGAAGATGGGCGGGTGCGATTTCATTTCCCGGATGATGGCCGTGGCGTCTTCAGCCATGCCAGGTTGAAGACGTAGTGGTTCCTGCTGGTGATCAACTGGATCGCGCCGTCGCGCGTCTGGCAGGCGGCCAGGTAACCGCACGGCTCGGCCATCGTGTCGCTCAGCGTGAACTCGACGCGATCAATGCCGTTGACCGTGCGCGCCGGTCCGCCGGGCGTGAGCAGCTTGCGCACGGGCCACGTTTTGCCGTCATCATCCGACAGCGCCGCGAAAAGGCCGAAGCCGGTGAATTCCCCGCCCGCCGAGTCGCGAAACGGCATGCCCTTGCGCTTGTTCCAGTCGCGCCACTGGTCGGTGTAGGAGCAGAACAACAGCGGTCCCTCGCGCAACCGCACCAGCACAGCCCGCTGCACGCTGCTGATCGCCGGGAACGGACTCGCCTCATAAGTCCATGTCTCGCCCCAGTCGCCCGAAAAACTTGCCGGCGTGCGGAAGTTGAATTTCTCCTGCTCTTCCACTTTATCGAACCGGCCCATCGTCATCAGCCGGCCGTCGCCAAGTTGCACGATGCCATTGTGGATGCCCGCGAGCCGGAAGCCTTTGCCGCCGGGACGGTAATCGTTCGGGCGTTTATTCACGTCGGGAAACGTCCAGGTCTTGCCGCCGTCACGGCTGATGTCGAGACTGGTGCCGCGGTTGTCCTGCGGGATGATGAGGAAGCCTTCGCGCGTGCGGATGGGCGCGTTGGCAAATTCGCCGCAAGGCTGGAGCACGCGCGCCTTCGACCACGTCGCGCCGCTGTCGGTGGAGGTGCGCAGCACGTTCTCCGACATGCTTCTCGCGAAGAACCACAGCGTCCGGCTGCCGTCGAACCATAGTTTCGGCGCGTGGTCGTTCACGTCCGGCCCGTCCCAGAACGGGGAGGCCGGCTCCCACTCCGCTGCGCCGCGCCGCAACCGGCTCGCGAGCACGCACAGTTCGCTGCCGCCCTCGTCCACGCACGAATACCACACCGACAGCAGGTCGCCGTTGGGGCACTCGGCGATGGCCGGGCTGTGGTTGTGCCACGAGAATAGCGGGCCATAGGAATCGGGCGGGATTTTCACAAACGGCTTTGGCCCGGAGAAGAACGGCCTGGTGAGAGGCGCCGGTGTTTCGGCCATGCCCTGGCTGACATCGCGCGCGTTCAACGGCGGAGGCGGCGGCGGCGGCAACGGCGGCGTCTTGGGCCGCTCGCCGAGCACGACCCGGAAACCGATCCGATCATTTGCCGTTTCCGGCACGCGGCCGCTGCGGTTGGCCGAGCGGAGCAGCCGCGCAAACACGCCATAGCTGCCGCCGCGCGTGACCCGGAAATCGCCGTCGCTGCGGCCGACCGGGTCCGTTTGCTCACCGGCTTCGTAGGGGCCATACCAGTCGAGACACCATTCCTCGACGTTGCCGTGCATGTCGAAGAGTCCCCATGCGTTTGCCGGCGTCTGCGCGACGCGCAACGGCGCCTTCGACGGCAGGTCGCGATATTCGGCCGGCAGCTTGCCGTTCTTGAAATAGCGGTCTTTCGCCCGCTCGCTCGCCCTCCACTTTTGAAATCCGGCCGGCAACATGTCGCCGGTGTTGAACACCGTCGTCGTGCCGGCGCGGCAGGCGTATTCCCATTCCGCCTCCGTCGGCAAACGATACAACCGCTGCTCCTTGGCCGAGAGCCACTCGCAAAATTTCACGGCGTCGTGCCAGGACACATTCACGGCCGCCTCGTCGTCCGTGCCGTGGCCGTTGTGCCCCGGCTTGAACCGCCGGAACTGGCCGTTGGTCACCTCGGTGACGCCGATCTGGAACGCACCGCTGATCGTCACGCGATGCGCCGGCCGTTCATCCCAGTCGCTGTCGTCGCATTTTGCGGGATGCGTCGTCATCTTGTGGTCCGCGGGCGGCCCATCCTGGCCCATGCGGAAACTGCCGGCCTCGATCCGCACGAATTTCATCCCGACGGAGTTGACGAACTCCCTTTCCTCCGCGCCTGCCGCCATGCTGGGTACGATTCCAAGCAGGATCATCCTGAGAATTGAACGCACCATAAATTTTACTCCCGTCCCGCCACGGAGCGGCGGGCTACTCGATGCCCAGTTCCTTCTGGATTTTCTCCAGCGAGATGCCTTTCGTCTCTGGCATCACCGTCAGCACCCAGACGAACTGGCCGACGCAGCAGAGCGCGTAGAACGCAAACGTCATCCAGCCCGACGCCGCTGCGATCATCGGGAACGTCCACGAAATCGCCGCCGCCATGAACCAGTGCGTGAAGCTGCCGAGCGCCTGGCCGCGCGCGCGAACGCGGTTCGGGAAAATCTCGCTGATGAACACCCAGATCACCGTGCCCTGTCCCGCCGCGTGCGAGACGATGAACAGGACCAGGCTGACGAGCAACATGATCCCATACGTGCCGACGACGCCGTTGCGCGCCACTTCGGTGATGAGGTGGTTTTTCAGCGCCGCGTCAGCGCCCTGGATCTTGAAGAACGCGAACGCCACCGCGCCGAGGCTCAGGATGTAGCCGATGGAGCCGATGATCATCAGCTTCTTGCGGCCGAAGTGGTCAATCACCGACAGCGCCGTCATCGTGCAGATGAGGTTGACGAAGCCGACGATCACCGATTGCAGCAGCGCGTCGGCGGACGCGTAGCCCGCCATTTCGAAGATGTGCTTGGTGTAGTAAACCACCGCGTTGATGCCGGAGAGCTGGTTGAACATGGCGATGGCCACCGCCAGCAGGATCGGCTTGCGGTAGCGCGCGCAGAGAAACGGCTCCTGCAACGAGTGGTGCCGCAGGTCGAGCGACGACTGAATGTCGCGGATTTCCTCTTCGAGATTGCCGGTGTCGGAACCGCACATGCGCAGCACGCCGCGCGCCTCGTCCACGCGGCCGCGGGCGATGAGCCAGCGCGGGCTTTGCGGCGTGAAAAAAAGCAGGATGAAAAACACCGTTGCGGGCGCCGCCATCACGCCGAACATCCAGCGGCATTCGTTCGCGCCGAGATTGAGCGAACCGATGACGTAGTTGGATAAATAGGCCAGCAGGACGCCGAGCACGATGTTGAACTGCGTGATGGCCACCAGCCGGCCCCGAAAGCGCGCCGGCGAGATTTCCGCGATATACATCGGCGACACCACCGACGCGCCGCCGACCGCCAGGCCGCCGAGGAAGCGGAAGATCATGAACGACCACCAGTCCCACGCCAGCGCGCAACCGATGCCGGAAACGAAATAGAACACGGCGAGAACGAACAGCACGCCGCGCCGGCCGAATTTGTCGGAGGGCTTGCCGACGGCGAGGGAGCCGAGGATGGTGCCGATGAGCGCGCTGGCGACGGTGAAGCCGAGCGAGAAGTCGCTGAGACCGAATTCCTTCTTGAGCCAGTCCGTCGTTCCCGAAATGACCGCTGTGTCGAATCCGAACAGCAGGCCGCCCAACGCCGCGACGATCACCGCGCCGATCAATGCAAGTTTCATGCTGCGCATCTCCTCATGGGTTGTGTCTCTGTATCCGTTTGCTGTAGCGGCGGTCTATGACCGCCGAACCTGGACACGAAATGAACGGACGGCGGTCATAGACCGCCGCTACAGCTATTGAAAGGAAACACTACCGTTGTTGTGCCTCGCTTGTAACCGCGCGGCGGGAGCCTGTAAACTCCGAAAAGCTGGTTGACTCTCTGTTTTGTTCTGAATCCGCGGGCAAATTCAGATTTGCAGAATCCAGATGTCCGTCCTTCCCCGCTGCCACCTTTTTCATTATAGTGGGCGCCCGATGAACCTGGTCGAGACCTACTTGCGGGAGTTGGCAACGATTCGCAGTTCTGGGGCCGCAGTTCCGGAGACTTCCTGTTACGGCCCGCTGGCGAATCTGCTCAACGAACTCGGCAAGACACTCAAACCCAAGGTGCGCTGCATCATCAATCTCGCCAACCGCGGCGCGGGCTTGCCTGACGGCGGCCTTTTCACGCCCGATCAGTTCCAGAAATCCAGCGATGCCGAACCAATCCAGGGCCAGAATCCCGCGCGCGGCGTCATCGAGGTCAAGCCAACCAAGGACGACGCGTGGCTTGTCGCCGGCAGCAGGCAGGTTTCCAAATACTGGGGCAAGTATCGCCAGGTGCTGGTCACCAACTACCGCGACTTCGTTCTCCTCGGCGTCGGCAGCGACGGCAAGGCCGCCAAGCTCGAATCCTTCCGCCTCGCCGCCAGCGAGGCCGACTTCTGGGCCGCCGCGGCGCAGCCGCGCAAGACCGCCGGCGTGCTCGGCGAGCGGTTCGCCGAATACCTCAAGCGCGTCATGCTCCACGCCGCGCCGCTGACCGATCCGAAGGACGTGGCGTGGTTCCTCGCCTCCTACGCGCGCGACGCCCGCGCCCGCGTCGAGGCCAGCGGCGATCTGCCGGCGCTCGCCGCCGTCCGCGCCGCGCTGGAAGAGGCGCTCGGCATGAAATTCGAGGCGGCCAAGGGCGAGCATTTCTTCCGCTCCACGCTCGTGCAGACGCTTTTCTACGGCGTCTTCTCCGCGTGGGTGCTCTGGCACAAGCAGAATCCGCCGCGCAAAGACGCCTTCGATTGGAAAGCCGCCTCGTGGAACCTGCGCGTGCCCATGATCCGCGCATTGTTCGAGCAGGTGGCCACGCCGGGCAAACTCGGCCCGCTCGGCCTCGTCGAGGTGCTCGACTGGGCCGCCGCCGCGCTCAACCGCGTGGACCGCGCCGCTTTCTTCGCGCGGTTCGTCGAGACGCACGCCGTCCAGTATTTCTACGAGCCGTTCCTCGAAGCCTTCGATCCCGAACTGCGCAAGGACCTCGGCGTCTGGTATACGCCGCCGGAGATCGTCCAATACCAGGTCGCCCGCGTGGACGCCGTCCTGCGCGAGGAGCTGGAAATTCCCGACGGACTCGCCGACCCGCGCGTCTTCGTCCTCGACCCCTGCTGCGGCACCGGCGCGTATATCGTCGAGACGTTGCGGCTGATTGAAAAGACATTGAGGGAAAGCAAAGGCGAAGACGCTTTGGCAATCGCTGAAATAAAAGAAGCGGCGCAGAAACGCGTCTTCGGCTTTGAAATCCTGCCCGCGCCATTCGTTGTAGCGCATTTGCAAATCGGGCTGCTCCTGCAAAACCTCGGCGTGCCGCTGGACGACGCGAAGGAGCGCGCTGGAATTTTTCTGACCAATGCGTTGACCGGCTGGGATTTTGCCGGAGAGAACCCGAAATTAGCCAACTGGCCGGAACTGGAAGCCGAGCGCGCCGGTGCGGGCAAGGTGAAGCAAGAGAAGCCGATTCTCGTCATTATTGGCAATCCACCTTACAATGGTTTTGCAGGCGTCAGCCCGGAAGAGGAGCAGGGTTTGGTGGAGCCTTACAAGGAGGGATTGGTCAAAGACTGGGGCATCAAGAAGTTCAACCTCGACGATCTCTACGTCCGCTTCTTTCGGCTGGCCGAGCGGCGCATTGCGGAGAAAACCGGCAAGGGCATTGTGTGCTTCATCTCGAATTTCTCCTACTTGAGCGAACCGTCGTTCGTCGTCATGAGACAGCGGTTCTTGCAAGAGTTCGATTCGCTTTGGTTTGATTGCTTGAACGGCGACAGCCGTGAAACCGGCAAGCTCACGCCGGAAGGCAAGCCTGATCCCTCCGTCTTCTCGACGGAATACAATCGCGAAGGCATTCGCGTCGGCACGGCGGTATGCCTGATGGTGCGCCGGCCAAAGCGGAGCCGAAAGCCGCAGGCGTTCTTCCGCCAGTTTTGGGGCGCGAATAAACGTGCGGAAATTGTCGAAAGTTCGAAAGCCAGAAATCTCGCCAAACAATATGAAAAGGTCGCACCAGAAGAGAACAATCGCTTCACATTTTGCCCGCAGACTGTAGCTGGAAAATATTTAGCTTGGCCAAAGCTCTCAGAACTTTGTGGGAACCAGCCGTTACAAGGCATGGATGAAGATCGGGCGAACAGTTTGATTGAAATCGAGAAGGGGAAACTTGCGTCGCGCATGGAGAAATACCTCGATGCACGAGTCTCTTGGGGAGAATTTGAATCTCTGCAAACTGGACTCGCTCGCAAGAGTGCGGCATTCGAGCCTGAAAAGGTCAGGATTACGGCGCAAAAAGAAGATCAATTCACAACTCAAAATCTTCGACGCTATCTTTTCCGTCCATACGATGTTCGGTGGTGCTATTACACCCACGTTCCGAATGTTTGGAAGCGTTCACGTCCTGAACTCTGGAAGCAAAGTTGGACAGGGAATGCGTTCTTATTGAGTCGCGCCGCTGGCGTCGCTGATCCAGAAGGAGTGCCGTTTGTATTCACAACGAACTTGCTTGCCAGAGATTGTATGCGTGGACATGCAGTTGCATTTGCTCTGCGCCTTCGGGAGTTGCCAACAGGCAAACCAAAGAAAGACGACGGCAACGGCGAGTTTGACGGCATTGTCCGCGAAGCGGCTCCTGCTTACGGCGCAGGCGACGGCAAAACCACCGCCAACCTTTCGCCCGCCGCCCGCGCGTATCTCGCGGAACTTGGCATTAAGAATCCCGACGCCGACGCTGAAACGGCCTCGTTGATTTGGATGCACGCGCTGGCCATTGGCTACGCGCCCGCCTATCTCGCCGAAAACGCCGACGGCATCCGGCAGGACTGGCCGCGCGTGCCGCTGCCAGCCTCCAAAGCCGCGTTGTTGGCTTCCGCCAACTTGGGCCGGCAAGTTTCGGAGTTGCTCGACACCGAAACACCGGTCGTCGGTGTTGACGCCGGCAAGGTTCGGGCCGAGTTGGTCAAGATCGCCGTTGTCGCGCGATTGACCAGCGAGACTTTGAATCTTTCACTCACCGCCGGCTGGGGGCACGCGGGCCAGGGCGGGGTGACGATGCCGGGCAAGGGGAAGGTCGTGGAGCGCGATTACACGGCGGACGAGTTGAAGGCGATCGGCGGAGTCGCGTCGGCGGTTGAACTGCTCGGTTTGAAGACCAACGACATCCACCTCAACAACGCGGCGTGCTGGCAGAACATCCCGGCGAACGTCTGGGAGTTCACCATTGGCGGCTATCAGGTCATCAAGAAATGGCTGAGCTACCGCGAGCATGAGCTGCTGGGCCGCGCGCTCGCGCCCGACGAGGCGCGCGAGGTGACGCACATGGCCCGGCGCATCTCCGCGCTGGTGCTGCTCCAGCCCGCGCTGGATGAAAACTACAAAGCTGTCAAACAATCCAGTTACGCGTGGCCGAGTGTGGCATAGGCCAAGCCGAGCCGTGCCGAAGAAGTCCGAACGACGATGTTATACCGGTTGTAGATTGAAACTGCATTATTACTGTAGCGGCGGTCTATGACCGCCGGTCATTGAATCACCAACAGTTCGGCGGTCATAGACCGCCGCTACAGTGCAAAAAGCAAACTCTAAATGGTATTACCAGCTCGACGCACGCCGCGGCATTACCTGAAGTTGCGGGCACCGAACATGGAGAACATGGCATGAAGAAAACAGGAAACGGTTTGAAATGGGGCTTCGTGGCCGCCGCGCTGGCGCTGGCCGTCTCCGCAGCCGCTGCGACACCGCCGAACGTTGTCATCATCCTTGCCGACGATCTTGGCTACGGCGATCTCGCGTGCTACGGGCATCCGAAGTTCAAGACGCCGTGCCTCGACCGCATGGCCGCCGAGGGCGCGCGGCTGACGCAGTTCAACGCCCCGATGCCCTACTGCGCGCCGAGCCGCGCGTCGCTCATGACCGGCCGCTATCCGTTCCGCTGCGGCATGACGAACAACCCGACGCCGGACGCCACGCCGGAGTTGGACAAGCTGGGCTTGCCGCTGACGGAGATCACGCTGGCGCAGCTTTTCAAACAGGCCGGCTACGCGACCTGCTGCATCGGCAAGTGGCACCTCGGCCACCAGCCGGAATTTCTGCCGACGCGGCGCGGCTTCGACGAATACCTCGGCATCCCTTACAGCAACGACATGCGGCCCGTGCACTTGCTCGACGGCGAGCGCGTGGTCGAGTATCCGGTCGTGCAGGCGACGCTGACGAAGCGTTACACCCGGCGCGCCATCGAGTTTGTCGAGCGCCACAAGGACGGGCCGTTCTTCCTCTACCTGCCGCACGCCATGCCGCACAAGCCGCTCGCCTGCACGGAGGAGTTCTACAAGAAGTCCGGCGACGGCCTCTACGCGGATGTCATTGCCGAACTCGACAACCAGATTGGCGAGTTGGCCGCCACGCTCAAGCGGCTCGGCCTCGACGAAAAGACACTGGTGATTTTCAGCAGCGACAACGGCCCGTGGTTCGGCGGCAGCACCGGCGGCCTGCGCGGCATGAAGGGCGGCCCGTGGGAAGGCGGCTACCGCGTGCCGTGCATCGCCCGCTGGCCCGGCCGGATTCCCGTCGGCCACGTCAGCCACGCGCCGGCGGTGATGATGGACCTGTTCGCAACCGTGCTGAAGGCGGCGGGCATCGAGCCGCCCCGCGACCGCGTCGTGGACGGTCGGGACATCATGCCGCTGTTCACCAGCGACGCGAAGAGTCCGCACGAGGTTGTCTTTGGCATGGTCGGCCCACGGTTGGACACCGTGCGCGACGAGCGATGGAAACTGCACGTGCTGCTGGCGCACGATTGGAAGAGCAAGCCGGGCGAGCGGTGGATTGACCCGCGCGGCCCCGACGGCGTGACGATCCTCGCGCCCTACGAGCAGTATCAGCCGATCGACCATCCCGGCCTGCGCACCGGCGACGCGCCGGCGGCGATGGCGCTGTTCGATTTGCAAAACGACCCCGGCGAGCAACACAACGTCGCCGACCAGCATCCCGAAATCGTCGCGCATCTCAAGGGGCTCTACGATCAGATGAACAAGGACGTTCCGCCGCCTCCCGCGCCAAAGGGCAAGGCCGGAGCGGCGAAGCGGGCCGCCGGCGCCAAATGAAGAACTGAGATGCGTTCACTACAATCATCGGCTAGGAACTGGGCGGCGGCGGTTGCGTTGCTGCTGGCGGGCGCGCTCATCGGCGCGCGCGCGGATTATTGCCCGCCGTCGTCGCGCGCATCGGACGGGATGCGCGACATCATGTTGATCTACGGCGAGGCTGGAAAATGGAAGCCGGACGACTTTCTCCCCTACGTGGCGTATCTGGACCGGCAGGGAAAACCGCGCGATTGGTTTTACGATGCCTTCCTATTCATGATGTTTGGCGGCGCGCCTTCGGGGAAATCTTACATCGAAGGCGCGACCAACCGCAAAGACTGGGAGTTTTTCCTTGATGAAGAGTTCGCGCCGGGCCGCGAGTTCGCCGCGCTGGACGCGACCATCGAGGCCGCGGCAAAATCGCTCGGCCGCGCGCCGGTCGTGCCGGTGATCGTGATGATTCCGTATCCGTCGCCGAAGCAGAAGGACTTCGGCACCGTGGATGGCGGCGGCGGGACGGAGGACTTCAGCACGGACGCGGGACGGCAAAAAGCGGTCGCGTGGTTTTTGCGCGCGTTCCGGGACCGCTGGCAGCACGCGGCGTTTCGCCATCTGAAACTGTGGGGCTTCTACTGGATGAACGAGGGCATCTCACCTGCCGATGAGGCGATCGTCAAGGCGACGGCGCGGGACATTCACTCGCTCGGCCTCAAGTTCCACTGGATTCCGTGGTTCAACGCGCCCGGTGTCGGGAAGTGGCGCGACCTGGGTTTCGACCTGGTCATCATGCAGCCGAACTACGCGTTCATTCCGCCGTCGGGATTGTTGCGGATTCCCGACGAGGACCGGCTGACGAACGCCGCGAACACCTGCCGACGGCTGGGCATGGGCATCGAGATGGAGTTGAACATGAATGCCGGTTGGGACCCGCACCGGTTGATGTCCGTGGACCCGAAAGACCAGGTGAACCTCCAGCTTTACCTCGATCACGGCGATGCCTCGCTGGACGGCTACCAGAGCGGCGCGGTGCGCGCCTACTATCAAGGCAGCACCGCCATCGCCAGCCTTTGTCGCAGCAACGATCCGAACCTGCGCCAGCTTTACGACGACCTGTATCGCTTCCACAAGGGCACCTACAAACGCCGCCGGCCTTATCAACCGTTGCGCGCCCCGGCGGCGTGTCTTGTGGATGGACGCTGGACAACTCGGCCGGATGCCCCTGCGAAAGCCGTTACCCTTGCGGGGCCGCATGCCGCGCTCACGCTGGATTTGGAAAGCGCGCGGCTGGTGGGAGACGTCCGGATTCACTTCGCCGGCAGCGTTGCGCCTCAACGCGTGAGTCTCGCGTTGAATTCCGATCCGGTGAGCGGCGCGTTCGTGGAGGTGGCGGCCAACGACGACATTCTTCTGCGCCCGGAAGCCGGCGGCGGTTTCACCATCCTGACTTTTCCGGCGCGGCTTGCGCGGCGAATGCGCGTGGACTTCGCCGTGAAGGCCGGGGAGTCCATCGCGGTGGATGAGGTTTTGCTCATGCCGACCGCGCACATGCTGTGGGGTTACCCGTATGAAATCAGCGCGAACGGGACCGACGAGGCGCATTGCCTGACGGACGGTGTGGCGGGCGGCGATGCGATGGCGGTTTGGCGCGATGGCCGCGGAGAAGCGCGCTTTGAGTTGCAGGAAGCGTGGTATGCCGAATCGTTGCGGGTGCATTTTCGGCGCGTGGGCCGCAAGCCGTTCACCCCGCGCCTGTCGGTGGATGTCGCGGCGGGGAATTTTTCGGCGGACAACGATGGTTGGGCCGTCGTGCCGCTCAACTGTCCGGTCCGGCGGATGAGCCTTCGCGTGGAGGATGCCGCCGCCGGCGTCGTGGCCGTGGACGAGGTGGCGTTATTGCCGGCGAAGAATCTCGCCGCCGGATGCGCCTACACCTATGACCCGCCGTTCCACGCGACATACCCGGACGACGGCCGCAAGTTGACCGACGGCGAACTCTCGCACGGTTTCGGCGACGGCAAGATGGTCGGTTGGGCCGGATGGTCCGGGACGCGCGACGTCACCGTTACCGTGGATCTCGGTGCGGTGCGCGCGGTGGACGCGGTGGAAGCGCACGTGCAGGGCGGCGGGGTTGCGGCCGTGCACTTTCCGGAGCGCGCCGCGGCAAGCGTTTCGGACGACGGCAACCAGTGGCAGCCAGTGGCCGCGTCGCGGGCGGCGCCGGAGGTGACGGAGTCCCGCGAGTCGAAGGGATTGCGGAGCGCGCTTGGCTGGCTGAAACTGCCGACGCCGGGTGCGCACGGTCGTTACGTCAGACTGCGGCTGACACCGACGAGCTGGCTGATGCTCAGCGAAATCCGCGTCATGTCGGGCGGCGAGAACGTGGCGCTGAGGCAGCCTTACTCGGTCCAGCCGCAGCCGACTGGCGGGGAACCCTACGCCGACAACACCGGTCTGCTGACCGATGGATTTTACTCGAAGCCGGGCGGCTGGAAATCCTGCGCGGGTTTCAACAAGGGCGAACCGGCGGTTACGGTGGACTTGGGCGCGACACGCGACATCGGCGCGGCGCGCCTGCACGTTCACGGCGGTGGACCGGGCGGGGTTTGGTTTCCCAGCGAAGTCATCGTGTCCACCTCCAGCGATGGCACGTCATGGACACCGGCCGGCACGGCGCGCGATCATCCCGACGAGGACGGCAAAACCGGTGTCGCCACTTTCATGGGCGTGACGTTCGCGCCGCGCGAGGCGCGTTGGGTGCGGTTTCAGATCAAGCGCCGTGGCTGGGTGATGATGGATGAACTGGAAGTGATCCCGGCCGCGCGACAGAAATGAGGGCGGCACCTCGGTGCCACTTGCGCGTGCGTTGTGGCTAGCGGCCGTTCCATCTTGCGCCGTTACTGATAAACCACCCGCCGCAACCAGCCGGCGTCCAGACCGGAGGCGTTGGCGGCATTCTTGGCGTAGGTCCACGTCAGCCGATGCGGCCCCGCCGGAATTAGATAGGTCAGCGTCTGCCAGCCCGCCTCGCCGGAGATGGGGCCGGGCTGGTCGACGCCGTCAATCGAGAACGTCAGGAAATCTCCATTCAACTCCGAGGAGACCATCCACTGGAAACTCAACGTGCCCGGCCCCATCACCGTCGTCTCCACCCACGACACGTTCAGATTGCCGATGTGCCCGCTCCACGCGGCGCTGCTGCCGTCTTTCGCAATCGTCGGTGTCCATACCGCGTCGCCGTTGGTGCTCCACGTCAGGTTAGTCGCGCCTAACGCCTCCCCCAGCGTCGTCGCGGGCAACGCCAATGTCATGGACAGACCGGAGACGACCAGACCCGATCCGCCGCTGCTCAGCGGTGCCGTGTGCAACAGGTTGTTCTTGATCTGCTGCAAATCCACCGCGTTGATGGTGCCGCTGCAATTGACATCACAGAGGAAGTTCGCCGGGGTCAGTGTCGCCAGCAGGTTGTTCTTCACCTGCTGCAAGTCCACCGCATTGACCGTGCCGCTCTGGTTGACATCGCCGTAGAGGGAGCGGATGCGCACGGCGTTGGTACCGGCGAGCGGGTTACCGGCGGAATCCGTGATGCCACTGAGCACGACCGTGACCAGCGACTGATCCACGGCGTTGGTCAGGTTCAACGTCAGGTTGCTGCTGCTGATGGAAGCGGCGCTGTAGATGACGTTGGTGAGCGTGAAGCTGCCGGCATTGAGCACGCCGCCGGCCGCCGCGACGTTGGTATTGAAGTTGAAGATGAGCGTGGTCGGTCCGCCAAGACGCGGTTCGACGGTCGCGTTGCTGGTCGGATCGAGCATCAGCGGCAGGTCGAACGTGCCAGACGCGCCGTGGGTCTTGCGCGAGACGGCGGACAGCAAGGCCAGCGCCGGGTTGATCGTGAGCGCAAAATTGCCGTTGGTGGTGGCGGAGACGCTGTCGGTGACTTGCGCGATGAAACTGAATGTGCCCGTGGCAGTCGGCGTGCCGCTGAGCAAGCCGGTGGCGTCGAAAGTCAGCCCGCCGGGCAACGCGCCTCCGATCGCGATCCACGTGTAGGGCGGCGTGCCGTTGGTGGCGATGAGCGTTTGCGAATAGCCGACGCCGACGGTGCCCGCTGGCAGCGATGAGATCGTCGTGATCACCGGCCACACGTTGACCGTGAGCGTGACCGCGATGCTGGTGATGCTGCTGACGACGTTGCTGATGACGACGATGTAGGTGCCGGCGTTGGTGGCGGAAACGGACGCGACGTTGTAGGTGGCGTTGGTGGCGCTGACGATGTTGGTGCCATTCAGCCGCCATTGATAAAACAAGGGGCTCGTACCCGAAGCCGCCACGCTGAAGGAAACGCCCTGGCCCACATCCACCGTCTGGGGCGACGGCGGCGTGACCACCACGGGGGTGCTCCATTCGGAACCCAAGCCCGCAAACGCCGACGGATTGCTTTGGTTGTTGTATTCCGTGGCAACCCAGCCGGCCGAGCGGACGACGCTGCTGATCCGAATTTCATCCAGCGAGCCATTCCATGCGCTGGGTGTCCAAACGGATTTTCCGATGTTGAAAGTGGTTCCATTGTTCTGCGGATAAAACGCATACGCGGCGGTTCCGGCCGCGGCGCCTTGGAGGTAAAACTGGAGATTCGTTCCATTCCAAGTGGCCACAATCTGCTGCCATGTGTTCAACGAGAGTGTGGAAGTGGATGACACAAAACCATCCCCACTAAAGCCGAAACGGAACGTGTTGCCCGCGCTCACTGCGAATTGATAGCCCTCGGCGAATCCTGTCGTCCCGATTGAACAAACGCGCGCACCGCCCACAAGGGTCGTGGGATAAACCCACGCGGAGATCGTGCCCGGCGATCCCGCCAGCACCAGAGCGGCGCCAGTATCGGTCGTCAGGAACCCCGTGCTGCCGTCGAAGCTCACCGCGTTGCCAATCTCGCCCGCAGCGCCAAAGGTGGACCCGGAATTGCCCGCCAGGCTCGCGGCGTTCGCGGTTGAATCATAAGCCGGGCTGGCGCTCTCGCCCAGGTGCCAGACGCCCGCGAACCCGTTCGTCCACACTTGCGGGGCATTCTGCCGGCTCGTGCTGCACAACGGATTGCCATACCGCAGATTGATCACCGTGTCCGCGCTGTTGGAAAGGCTTGGAATGTTGACCCAGACACGGGCCTTGGTTCCGCCCGTGGCGCCGCCGGTGGCGAGGTAGTTGGTTTCGATTTCAAACGCCAGCAGGTTCCCGATGGTGTCCGTGAAGACCAAGTCCGCGCCGTCGGCGCGCGCATGCGCGGCCAGATCATGATCGTCATTAATGACAATCAACACCGGGAAATTGGTTTGCGCCGCCGCGACCTGGCCATGGTTGATTGTGATGGCCTTGAGATGAAGCCAGCCCGACCATGTTGGGTCGTTGACCGTCAGCGTCGCGGCGCTGCTCGTCACGCTGCCGACGCTGTTGGTGACGATCACCGCGTAACTGCCCGCATCCGTGAGCTGCGCCGCGGCAATCGTGTCGGTCGCGCTGGTCGCTCCGGCGATGTTCGTCCCGTTCTTCTGCCACTGATAATACAATGGCGCCGTGCCGGTCGCCGCCACCGTGAAGGCCGCCGGCTGGCCCACGTTCACCATCTGGCTCGAGGGCTGCGACGTGATGGCAGGGGGAATGGGCACGTCGGTGAGCGTCAGCGTCGCGACACTGCTCGTCACGCTGCCGGCGCTGTTACCGACGACGACCGAGAACGTCGCCCCGTTGTCCGCCGCCACGAGTGTCGGCGTCGTATAAGTCGCATTGGTTGCTCCGACGATGTTCGTGCCATTCTTGAGCCACTGGTAACTCACCGGCCCGGAGCCACTGACCACCACGCTGAAGGTCGCCGCCTGGCCCGTCGTCGTGCTCTGGTTGACGGGCGCGATGACGATGCCGGGGTTCAGCACCGCGTTTGAATAAACGATGTTGAGCAAAGCCGTATAGGGGCTGCCCACCACGGTGCCACCGGTGGGCACGCCGAATTGCAACCACGTCGGCACGGTTCCTGTTTCATTGGTGCTGTTGATGATCGGCACGGTAATGATTTTGTCGGCGCTGTCACCGTCGGCCCATGAAAGCGTGCCTCCATTGCCGGAGAAATCCGTGCCGGGAATCCCCGTGCCGCCGCCGAATGAATAGGTGACGCTGACCGCGCCACTGCTGCCCCCCGTGCGCGAGACGGGAATGGAGGCACTGCTGTTGGTGCCATAGACCGTATAAACAGCCGCCGGGTAGCCATAGCCAAACGCGGTCATGTTGCTGTAACCATCGAACGCCAGGATGCCGGCTGACGCCGCCGTATTCGCGCTCAGGATGTTGACCAACGAGCGCCGGTAAAAGGGGGCGCTCAGTGGAGAAGGCCAAACACCGTCATCCAAAGCCACGGTGAACGTCACGTTGCTGGATGGATTGCTGTTGAGAATGGTGACCGGAAAAGTCTTGGCTGCCAGGTCTCCATCGGCCCACGTCAAAGCTTGCGGGGTCTTGCCGGGAGTGCCTGGCTGCGCAATCGCCACATAATCCGTGCCCGCCACCGCGGTCCCGGCGCGCGTGCTGTAATAGACGGTCAGCGGCCCGTTGCCATTGCCCAAACGATTGACGGTAAAGACAGCCGTCCCCGCACCCGCCGCCACCGAGTAGGAAGGAGCGCTGAACACGGCATCGTTGACCACCGGGTTCACCAGCGTGACCAGCGCGGGGTTGGCGGTGCCCAGGATCGCGCCGCCGGTCGGATTGCTCAGGCTGACCAGAAAATCCAAGTCGGCGTTCAGCGTGCCGTTGAACAGCAGCGGCACCGTGATTGTGCGCGGGCTGTCGTCGCTGGCGCCCCAACTCAAGTTTCCCGTCACGGCGGTGTAATTAACGCCGGCTTGTGCCAACCCATCACTGGTGGCGTAATTCACGGTCACCGCATTGCCGAGGCCGCCCATCCGATAGACCGTCAAAGTCACGCTCCCTTGATCGGCATTCGTGCTGTAGCTCGAGGAACTGAACTGCAAGACCGGCTGCGTCACGGCCGGCCGCAACCGCAGCGCGATATCGGTCTCAAACGAGGGAATGGCCAGCGTGTGCGAACCGGCATTGACGGCGACGGCTTGGATAAGCGCGCCGGATGCCGGGTTGATCCACAGACCCTGCATGTTGTTGGTCGGCACGTTCAAAGTTACCATGCCATTGGTCACCACTTCATTCACACTGTTGGTGTTGAAAACATACAGGCCGAGATCCTGCGAACTGGCCAGGCCGTAGCCTCGCAACTTGGCGGGCAGCAGAGCCGGCACAAAGGTTGTCGCGGCCGGGTCAAAACCCGCCAGGTAGTCCGTGAGGATCTTCATGCTCGCCCGCTCTTCCGACCCGATGTATTGGTTGGCAAGCCCCGAAGACGTGTAGGCCGACTTGGCGCCCATGTCCGTCCACAGAAGCATCCCCTGGTTGAAAAACGCAGCCCAATTGATGATGCGAAACCGCATCGGATCGTAAGCGCCATAAGGAGCGCTGCTGCCAAGCTCGGTGCTGATAATCGGCTGCAAGTCGCTCTTCAAGCCATTGATGCTGGAAACCACTGCAGCCGCAATCGAGTCGTCGTTGTTGCTGTAGTAAGCATGAAAGGTCTCCATGTCGAACTCGCTGGAGTAGGACTGCGAGTAATTGATGGTGATGAGATGCTGGTAGGGATCGTTCGCGCGGACATAGGTCGTCACCGCATCCGTGTAAGCCTGGGGGACGCTCGATTTCTCATTGAGCAGTTCCCAGACATCCACGTAAGCGCCAAAGCGGTTGATGATGTACTGGTGCAAACGCAAGGTGGCCTGGCTGTTTGTGTCCGACCCGGGCGGATTCGTCACGGCATACCCGCCTTTCGCGGTGGCCCAGATGGTCATGAGGCATTTCCAACCCGCTTGATGGAGCGCCGCCATGAGTTGATCGCCCAACATCCCCTGATTCAGGTCATAGGTGTTCTTGCCGGTGTTGTTGACGTTGAAACCGGTGATGTTCTTGAAAGCATCCTGCTCGTTCATGTCCCGCATCATATTGAATCCGGCTCTGCCCGAAACTGCCAGAAATTGCGCAATCGTCACGGGCACGCCATAGGCGTCCGTCGAAAAGTCGTGTTGCGAGAGATTCGTAAAGTTCTGCGCGGGATTGTTCGGCACTGGGATTTCGAAACCGCGGGCATAGAACGGGGTGCCGCCATTTTCGGTCACCAGGCCGTAAGTGCAGGTCGGATTACGGCGCAAAAAACCGGTGTTGGTGGAATTCGTCGCGGCAAAACCGCCCGAGGTATTGTAGGTCCCGCCCGCGTCGGCGAAGGCGAGCGTCCAGGTCCAATTCCCGATTTCCTTTGGGGCGAAGCGCAGTTTCCAGGTGCTCGGGTTGAAATAGAATCCACCGACCGTGTAGTTGGTTCCCGACGGCGCGGTAAACACGGCGGTAATCAGCGGATCCTCCCACGGGTTCGTGTAGCTGCTGGCCGTGTTGGTCATCGTCAGCTCGTAGATGTCGTAGCGTCCGATGCTGGCGGCGTTCTGCGTGACGGTAACAACCGGCGGATCTGCCCGCGCCGCAGCGCAGACCAAAAGAAGCACAACGGTCAGGCACGCAGCGGGATTGAATAGGGTCGGCACCTCTTTGTATTCAAAATTTGTCCCACCGGAAACACCTTGCGCGAGGAAGGTGGCGCGTAGCGGCATCATCCCGCTGTCGGGAGCGGTTTCGCTGATTGGACTCGGCTTCATAACACACTGCCCAGCCACTTCGCAGGTTATCACCAAGCTTGCCTCTCTTGAAACTTTTTTCCGCGCACGTCAAATCGAATCCACACCGCGGACTCTGGGCCTTGTCGGATGAAATCGCGGCGAAGCTGGCCGGGTTTGACGCGTCCGTGAAAAGGATCGCCAATCCGGGCCTGCTCGGCCATCTCTGCCGTCTTCTGGCACGGCGCTAGCAACGGCCGCGATCCGGCGGAAGAACCCGCGTTCCGACAAACCGCATCGGGAGGCGTTTCAGCGGTAGATATCCACGAGGAAGACGACGGCTTCGCCTTTGGCAGCGTTGACGATGGCGTGCGGCACGTCGGCGCGGTAGGTGGCGGAATCGCCGGGCGCCAGTTCCTCCGCGTCGCTGGCGGATTCGACCCGGACGCGGCCTTTCTGGACGGTGAGGAACTCGCGCGTGCCTTCGAAGTGCGGGCTGCTGCGCAACGCGCCGCCTTCGGCGAGGCGCACTTCGTAAAACTCCACGTCCTTTTCCAGATTCAACGGCGAGAGCGTCCGGATGCGGCAGTTCTTGTCCGAGCGGTAGTGATAAGCATGGTCGCCGGCGCGGATGACCTCGACGGCCGAGGTCGCTCCGGGCGACTCTACCAGCGCGCCGAGCGTCATGCCGAAGGCGCGGGCGATGCGGAAGGCGACGGCGAGCGTGGGGTTGGCGCGGCCGCGCTCGATCTGGCTGAGCATGGAGCGGCTGACGCCGGAGGCCTTGGCCAGCGCGTCGAGCGACCAGCCGCGCCCGGCGCGGAGCTGCTTCAGGTGGCGGCAGAGATGGCCGCCGGCCGGGTCGGCGGCGGATGAGGGCTTGGCGGAGGCGGGCTTGGTCATGGCGTCAATATACTGGAAATAATTCTTGCATCGTGGACGATTCTGTGTTCACTATGATGCACGCAATTCCACGATGGTGGATAGTGTGCAGAACCACGGCCGGCTTGGCAACTGTTTTCCGCCGGCCCCAACGGAGGCGAGATGATGAAGGCATTGGTGAAACGACAGGCGGCGACGGGACTCTGGCTGGAGGACGCGCCGGAGCCGGCCATCGGGTTGAACGACGTGCTGATCCGCGTGGACCGCACCGGTATCTGCGGCACCGATCTCCATATCTACAATTGGGACGCCTGGGCGCAGAAGACCATTCCCGTGCCGCTGGTGGTCGGCCACGAGTTTGTCGGCGAGATCGTCGAGGTCGGCTCCAACGTGAAGGATTTCTTTCCCGGCCAGGTCGTCAGCGGCGAGGGGCACGTCGTTTGCGGCCGCTGCCGCAACTGTCTGGCCGGCCGGCGGCATCTCTGCGCGGACACCCGGGGCGTCGGTGTCAACCGGCCCGGCGCGTTTGCGGAGTATCTGTCGCTGCCGATGACCAACGTGTGGGTCCACAGCGACAGCATGGACCGCGACGTGGCTTCGATCTTCGATCCGTTCGGCAACGCGGTGCACACGGCGTTGTCGTTTCCGGTGCTCGGCGAGGACGTGCTCGTCACCGGCGCGGGGCCGATCGGCATCATGGCCGCGGCGGTGGCGCGGCACGCCGGCGCGCGGCACGTCGTGATCACCGACGTGAATCCGTGGCGGCTGGAACTGGCGCGGAAGTTGGGCGTGACGCTGGCGGTGGACCCGCGCGAGCAGAACCTGAAGGACGTGCAGAAGCAGCTTGGCATGAAGGAGGGCTTCGATGTCGGCTTGGAGATGTCCGGCAACGCGGCGGCGTTCCGGGACATGCTGGCGAACATGAGCCACGGGGCGAAGATCGCCATGCTCGGCATTCCGTCGGAGGCGATGGCGATAGACTGGAACAAGGTCATTTTCAACATGCTCACGATCAAGGGCATTTACGGCCGCGAGATGTATGAAACGTGGTATAAGATGACCGTGATGTTGGAAAGCGGCCTCGACATCCGGCCGGTGATCACGCACCGGTTTCATTACACGGAGTTTGAAAAAGGTTTCGAGGTCATGAACAGCGGCCAGTCGGGCAAAGTCGTCCTGAGTTGGAAGGCCTGAGCGGCGCGCAAGGAAAGGTGTCCCGCATGAAAACTCAACAGCCCGCGAATCCACGGGCGCAAGCGGTGTTGTCGCTCATCGGCCACACGCCGCTGACGCCGCTTCGGTTTGCGCCGGAAGGCGTCATGATCCTCGCCAAGTGCGAGTTCCTCAATCCCAGCGGCAGTGTGAAAGACCGCCTGGCCAAGGGCGTGCTCCTGGACGCCGAGCGGCGCGGCCTGCTGCGGCCCGACTCGATCATCCTCGAATGCAGCAGCGGCAACACGGGCATCGCGATGGCCATGGTGGGCGCCGCGATGGGTTACCGGGTGACGATTCTCATGTCGTCGAGCGCGAGCGTGGAGCGGCGCAAACTGATCCGGCAGCTTGGCGCGGACTTGATCCTGTTCGACAGCGCGGGCCGCTACCAGACCGGCATCGAAATCTCGCGCGAGATGGCGGCGAAAGATTCGCGCTACTTCCTCCCGCGGCAGTTCGAGAACCCGCTCAACGTCGAGGACCACGAACAGACCACAGGCCAGGAAATCCTCGCGCAGGCCGGCGGTCCCATTACCGCGTTCGTGCACGGCTTCGGCACCGGCGGCACGCTCGCGGGTTGCGGCAAGGCCATCAAGAAGCGATGGCCGCAGGCGCGCATCCACGCGATGGAACCCGCCGAGCAGGCGTTGCTCGCGGGCGAATGCCCGTGCTGCCACTTCATCGAAGGCGTGGCCGATGGTTTCATCCCGCCGCTGCTCCGCGACGCGCCGATTGACGGCCATATCGAGGTGACCAGCGCCGACGCGCTGGCGATGACGCGCCGCCTGCACCATGAATTCGGTTTGCTCGTGGGAACGTCGTCGGGCGCGAACATCGTCGCCGCGTTGCGCCTCGCGGGCGAGTTGGGCCCGGATGGCACGGTTGTCACGCTGTTGTGCGACCGCGCCGAGCGATACTTCAGCACCGCGTTGTTCGATCTGGTGGGCGGCGAACGCACGGCGGAACGCGCTGCTTCCCAAACCCAAGGAAGCGGCGGACAGTTTTTTTCAAGCCTTGGAAAACCATAAAAACGGCTCCATTGGCCGTGCGGGCTGCCACGGGAATCCTTCCGGGAGCGAACGCGGAACTTCGAGTGCCGGCCTTTCCGCAGGAATGTTTTTGCGTCTGCGACCGGAATCGCGGATAATGCACGCAGGTGACAATATGAAAACAAAGCGACGGTGTCTGCGCGGTGGTTTTACGCTGATAGAAATGCTCGTCGTGATAACCATCATCGCGGTTTTGGCGGCGCTCCTGTTCCCGGCGATGAACGGTGCCCGTGAGCAAGCCATCCGAACGAATTGCGAGAGCAACATGCGACAACTCTGCATGTTCATCACCCAGTATACCACCGACAACAACGCGTATCCCGACAGCACCAAGTGGGCAGGGACCACCAGCGTTGAGGACGGTCCGCTGGGCCGATACGTCAAGGATCCGAAAATCTACATGTGTCCGGGCGACGCCGATCTGAAGACGGCGTTGAAGCGGGGCATCACCGTGCGGCGGACGAGCTACTCCTTCAACAGTTGGTTCGACCGGAAGACTTACAGCACCTCGGTGGATTTGTCACGGGCGGTGTTTTTCATGGAGCCGTTCGTAGCCACCGGCGGCGCCATGGAGACGAGTTTTCAACCGACCGGCGCGCCGCGCCTCACCGAACGGCACAACGGCGGCGGTCTGCTCGCGTTTGGCGACGCTCACGTGGATTTTTACACGCAGGACCGTTTCCAAAAAGACAAGCAAACCATTTTCGAAACGACGCGCTGAGGCCGGGCACGGCAAGTTCCCCGCAACGCGGACCCACTTCTGCAGGCCGCCCTCGCTGGCGTCTGCAAGGAAATATCTTTGTGTCAGCCGCCGGAAGCGCAGATAATATGCCCAGGCATACCCATGAAAACCAGGCGACAGTGGCTGCGCGGTGGTTTTACGCTGGTGGAAATGTTGGTCGTGATAACCATCATCGCGATTTTGGCGGGGTTGCTGTTGCCGGGTGTGATGAACAGCCATCGAAAGGCCCTTCAGTTGCAATGCACGAATAATCTGCGCCAACTTTGCATGTTCATCACCCAGTATGCCACCGACAACAACGTGTATCCCGACGGCGCCAAGTGGACGGGCACCGCCAGCATTGAGGACAGTCCGCTGGCCCGATACTGCAAGGATCCGAAAATCTACATGTGTCCGGGCGACGCCGATTTGAAGACGGCGTTGAAACGAGGCATCACCGTGCGGCGGACGAGCTACTCCTACAACAGTTGGTTCGACCGGAAGACGCACAACACCTCGGTGGAATTGTCCCGGGCGGTGTTTTTCATGGAGCCGTTCGTAGCCACCGGCGGCGCCATGGAGACGAGTTTTCAACCGACCGGCGCGCCGCGCCTCACCGACCGGCACAACGGCGGCGGCCTGCTCGCTTTTGGCGATGGCCACGCGGGTTTTTACACGCAGGACCGTTTCGAAAAAGAGAAGCAGACCATTTTCGAAACGACGCGCTGAGGCCGGGCGCCGGCTGCGGGAGGCGGAGGTGGATGGCGCTAGCGGCGCGCGGCCTGCCGGTAACTTTCAATTCCCGCCGCGATGGCCGCGGCCAGTTTGTCGCGATGGGCCGACTGGCTGAGCAGCTTGACATCGGAGGCGTTGGAGAGGAATCCGCACTCGACCAGCACACCGGGGCACGCCAGGTCTTTCAGCACCTCAAACCGCGCCCGCTTCACGCCGCGCTCGGCCGCGCCCGTTCGCGCCACGAGATTCTGCTGGATGCAATGCGCCAGCACCACGTTGTCGTTGTCGAAGCGATTGCCGTTGAACGTCACAAAATCCTCGGCGCTCAGCGTCGTGCTCTTTGTCGACGTGGACGGCGCGCCCGACGGCGTCAGGCAAAACGTTTCCGCGCCGCGCGGCTCGGTGGACGGAAGGGCCGAATTGAAATGCACGCTGACAAAAAGGTCTGCGCGGTTGGTTCGTGCGAGCGCCGGACGCGCGTCCAGCGGCACCTCGCGGTCGTCGTTGCGCGTCAGCAACACGTTGTAGCCCGCTCCCGACAGAATCGTCCGCACCCGCTTCACCAGATCGAGCGTCAGCGTTTTCTCCGATAACCCGCTGCGCGCGTGCGTGCCCTGGTCCATGCCGCCGTGACCCGGATCGAGCACAATCGTGCGCAGCGGCCACGCCGCCGCCAGGCCCGTGCGCCGCAGCAACGGATCCAGGGTTTTGACCACGTCAATCGCCGGCAGCCACACCTGCTGGTTTTGCAGCGCCAGCGGCGCGCTAAACCAGTATTTCACCCCTTGCACCTCCGCCTCGCGGCTGTCCATAGTCAGGCGCACGCGCACTTGCGGCGAGGTCAACGTCACCGACCGGTCGCGGCCCACCTGCCCCCTCAACTCGAACGCCTTCATCACTTCGCTCAGCGCCACATAGTCGCGGCCATAAACATGGTGCGTGGTGAGCACGATGGACTGCGCCGGCCCCGCTGCCGCGCCAACGGCCCACGCGCCCGCCAACACCCATAGCCACCGGTATCTCATGCCCATTTTAAAAACTCTGGCCGTTTCAAATACCCGAAGATTCCGGCGACTTCAAGACGGAACGCGCTGCTCCTCTCACTGGCAATTCCACATCCCCCATCGTTCGTACGTGTGCTATCTTTTGCCGAAACCGTGAAAGGAGTGTAAAACCATGAAACTGACTTACTGGAGCCACTCGTGCTTTCTGTTGGAAACCGGCGCGCACCGGTTGGTGGTAGACCCGTTTCTGACTGGCAATCCGAAGGCGCCGCTCGCGGCCAACGCGGTGAAGTGCGACTTCGTGCTCATCTCGCACGGCCACAACGACCACCTCGGCGACGCCGTCGCCATCGCCCGACGCAACCACGCCACGATCATCGCCAACTACGAGATCGCCACCTTCTGCGGCCAGCAGGGCGCGACGGTTCACGCAATGCACATCGGAGGCAGCCACCTGTTTCCCTTCGGCCGGGTCAAGCTGACCATCGCCCACCACGGTTCGGCCTACCAAACCGACGAGGGATTCCTTTACATGGGCAACCCCGCCGGGATTCTCATCACCGCCGAAGGGAAGACCGTCTATCACGCCGGCGACACCGGCTTGTTCCTCGACATGCAGCTCATCGGCCGGCTGAACCGCATTGACGTGGCGCTGCTGCCCATCGGCGACAACTTCACAATGGGCGTGGACGACGGCGTCGAAGCCGTCGCCATGCTCAAGCCGCAAACCGTGGTCCCGATGCACTACGACACGTTCGACGTGATCCACGCCGATCCCGCGGAGTTCGCGCGCAAGGCCGCCGTCACCGGCGCGCGGGTTCGACCGCTCCGCATTGGCGAAAGCTTCGAGTTCTGACCTGCGCCGCTGCGGCGATTGGAATTTTTTTCTTCAAACTGAAAAACGTCGTTGACCCGCGGACGAAGTTGTGTCAATGTCTTGCTGTGAGCAAAGGCTCACACGGATTTCGCAGCCGTCCAAAACCAAAAGACAGACGGCCGCGGCAAAGGTTCAGGCGACTCGAGGGTCGCCTGAACTGTTTTTGGCCCCTTGACTTGTCCGGTCTCTCCTTTAAGCTGCCGCCATTCATGAGTTCCACCGTTCATGTCGCGCTTGGAGAGCGCAGTTATGACATCCTGATCCGCGACGGCCTGCTCGGCCGGCTGCCGGAGTTGCTGCGGCCGCTCAAGCTCGGCGGCCGCTGCGCCATCATCACCGACACCACCGTCGCGCCGCTTTTCGCCGCCGCTGCCCGCGATGCGCTTGCCGCGGCGGACTGGTGCGTCAGCGTCCACACCGTGCCGGCGGGCGAACGCTCCAAGTCGCTCGCTGTCGCTGGGAAACTTTACGAGGAACTCGCCGGGGCGCGGCTGAACCGGCGCTCGTTCGTGCTGGCGCTCGGCGGCGGCGTCGTGGGCGATCTGGCCGGCTTCATTGCGGCCACATTCCTGCGCGGCGTGGATTTCGTGCAGGTGCCGACGACGCTGCTGGCCATGGTGGACAGTTCCGTCGGCGGCAAGGTGGCGATTGATCTGCCGCAGGGCAAGAACCTCGTCGGCGCATTTTACCAGCCGCGCATCGTCGTGGCCGACACCGCCACGCTGGCGTCGTTGCCGGAGCGCGAATTCCGCGCCGGCGTCGCCGAGGTCATCAAGTACGGCGTCATCTACGACGCCGCCCTCTTCGCCGATCTGGAGCGGGAACTGCCCGCGCTCATGGCGAAGGACGCCGGCGTGCTGTCGCGCGTCATCGCCCGCTGCTGCGAGATCAAGGCCGAGGTGGTTTCCCAGGACGAGCGCGAGAGCGGGCTGCGCGAGATTCTCAATTTCGGCCATACCATCGGCCACGGCATTGAGGCCGTGACCGAATACGGCCGCTACCTGCACGGCGAGGCCCTTGCCATCGGCATGGTGGCGGCGGCGCGGCTGTCGCAAAAGCACGGCGGCCTCGCCGAGGCGGATGCGGACCGCATCGAGACGTTGCTGCGCCGCGCCGGTTTTGATCTCCAGCCACCCGCCGTGCCGTTTGAGCAACTGCTCTCCGCGATGCGCTCGGACAAGAAAGCGCGCGACGGCGGGCTGCGTTTCGTGCTCGCGCGCCGCATGGGCGGGGTTTTCGCCAGCGAGGCCGTGAGCGAATCAGATATCAAGGAGGTGCTGCATGTCCGCAGTCGGTGAGTCCATCGTCCGCGAGTTTTTTGAGTTGAACGGTTTCTTGGTGTGCCAGCACCGCAAATACGCCGTCATGGCGCGTGCGAAAACCGCCGACGAGGAGATTGATTTCCTCGTCCACAACCCGCACGCCGATCCCGCCGCCGGCCCGCCGAGCTTCATCCTTGGCCTCGATGACTTGAAGCGCGTGGCGCGCGCCATCGTGGTGGTGAAGCCGTGGCACACCGAGCGGTTCGGGCCGTCGGTGGTCTCGAAAAAACAATTGCTGAAGTTCGTCGAGAAGCGGTCGTTGGACGCCGCCGACCGCCGGCTCGGCCACGACGGACCGCTGCTGAAACTGCTGGTGCTGCCGGACCTGCCCGCCAGCGAATCGCTCAAGTCGAAGACCATCGAGCTGCTCCGTGCCGCCGGCGTGGACGCCGTGATTATTTTCCGCACGATGCTGCTGCAACTCATCGGCTCGGTGGAGGTCAACCGCAACTACGCCAAGAGCGACCTGTTGCAGATCATCCGGTTGCTGAAGCTCTATCATCTGTTAAAAGATCCGCAGCTCGAATTGTTCAGTCGGAAAAGAAGTCAGAAGACAGAAGCCAGTAGTTCGTAGTCATCTTTCATTGCCATGAATTCGCGCGACGCCTATATCGCGCTCAACATGATTGACCATGTGGGGCCGGTGCGCGTGAAGCGGCTGCTGGAACGTTTCGGCCAGCCGCAGGCCATCCTCGCCGCCGGCGCGAGGGAGTTGATGCAGGTCGAGGGCGTCGGGCCGGAGGTGGCGAAGGCCATCACCGCCTGGCAGTCGCAGGCGGACCTCGACGGCGAGCTGAAACGCATCGCCGATTTCGGTGCGCGCGTACTGACACTGGACGATCCCGAATATCCCGCCAACCTCCGGCAGATTTACGATCCGCCGCTGGCGCTTTACGTGAAAGGCACCTTGGAGCCGCGAGACAAGCACGCCATCGCCATCGTCGGCTCGCGGCAGACGACCTATTACGGTCTGGAATGTGCGCGCAAGCTCGGCTACCAGCTCGCCTATGCCGGCATGACGGTCGTCAGCGGCCTGGCCCGCGGCATTGACACCGCCGCGCACCAGGGCGCGCTCGCGGCCAGCGGCCGCACGCTCGCCGTGCTCGGCACCGGCCTCGACATCGTGTATCCGCCGGAGAACGGCGCTCTCTACGAAAAAATCGCCGCCGCCGGCGCGGTGATGACGCAGTTTCCGTTCGGCGTGCGGCCCGACACACAACATTTCCCGCTGCGCAACCGGATCGTCAGCGGCCTCTCGCTCGGCGCCATCGTCGTCGAGGCGGGCATCGGCAGCGGCGCGCTTATCACGGCGAACATGGCTCTGGACCAGGGCCGGCAGGTGTTCGCCGTGCCGGGCAAGATTGATTCGCCGCAGTCGAAAGGCTGCCACCGCCTCATCAAAGGCGGCGCGAAACTCGTCGAGGACGCCGAGGACGTGCTCTCCGAATTCGAGGATTTGTTCCCAAAATCCTCGCGCCCGGACGCGCCGGTGGCGGATGCGCCGGCGCTGGAATTGCCGGAAGCGGAACAAAAAGTTTTTGATGCCGTGGGCACCGACGAGACCGATCTCGATCAGATCATCCGGCAAAGCGGGTTGACAAGCGCGGATGTTTTCGCCACGTTGCTGCGACTTGAAATGAAACGGCGGGTCCGGCAATTGCCGGGCAAGCGTTTCGTTCGCATGCAATTATGAGCGGAAAACATCTGGTCATCGTCGAGTCGCCCGCCAAGGCGAAGACTATCAACAAATATCTGGGCCACGACTATGTCGTGAAGGCCTCGATGGGCCACGTCCGCGACCTGCCGAGCACCGGCCTGTCCGTGGACATCAAAAACGACTTCGAGCCGACCTACGAAGTCTCGCCGAAAAAGAAACATATCGTCGCCGAACTCAAAAAGGCCGCGGAGCTTGCTGAGAGCGTCTTCCTTGCGCCCGACCCCGACCGCGAAGGCGAGGCCATTGCCTGGCACCTGCGCGAACTGCTGGCGAAGGGCAAAAAGGATCACAAGCGTTTCCGCCGCGTCGCGTTCAACGAAATCACCAAGAACGCCGTCCAGCAGGCGTTCCTGCAACCGGGTGACATCGAGATGTCGCGCGTGGACAGCCAGCAGGCGCGTCGCGTGCTCGACCGCATCGTCGGCTACCAGATCAGCCCGCTGTTGTGGCGTCGCGTGCGGGGCGCGCGCAGCGCCGGCCGCGTGCAGAGCGTGGCGGTGCGGCTCATCGTGGACCGCGAACGGGAAATCCGCGCGTTCGTGTCGAAGGAGTACTGGTCGGTCGAAGCGGAGATTCGCAAGCTCGTGGACCCGCGCACGCCGTTCCACGCGCGGCTGGTCCGCATCAACGATGAGAAGTTGGTCGATGTCGACAAGGGCTTGTTCCTGATTGGCGACCAGGGCGCCGCCGACGCCGCAAAGGCGGAACTCGAAGGCGCGGCATGGCGTGTCGAGAAGGTGGATGAACAGCCGCGGAAGCGGAATCCGTTTCCGCCGTTCATGACCAGCACGCTCCAGCGCGCCGCCTCCACCAATCTCCGCATGGGCACCGACCTGACGATGCGCATCGCGCAGCAGCTTTACGAAGGCGTCGAGGCCGGCGCCGAAGGCTCGGTCGGTCTCATCACCTACATGCGTACCGACTCGCTGACGGTCTCGCGCGACGCGCAGGCCGAGGCGCTGGCCTACATTCGCGAGACGTTCGGGGCGGAGTATGCGCCCGAGTCGCCGAACTTCTACCGCTCGCGCGAGACGGCGCAGGGCGCGCACGAGGCGATCCGGCCCACGTCGGTGGGGCGGACGCCGGAGAGCGTGGCGCCGTATCTGGACCGGCAGCAGCTCGCGCTCTACACGCTGATCTGGAAACGATTCGTCGCCAGCCAGATGTCGCCGGCGCAGTTACTCGTCAAGAGTGTGGACATCCTCGCGCGCAACGAGCGCGTCGCCACGCCGCGTGACTTTGGGTTCCGCGCCAGCACCACGCAGGTGACATTCCCCGGTTTCCTGAAAGTCCACGGCGTCGAGGAAGGCGACGAGGACAAGCTGGCCGACGAAGGCGCCGAGGCGATTCCGCCGCTGACCGCCGCCGAGGCGCTGGAACTGCTCGGCTTGAAACCGGAGCAGCATTTCACCGAGCCGCCGCCGCGCTATTCCGAGGCGACGCTGATCAAGATATTGGAAGAACTCGGCATCGGCCGCCCCAGCACGTATGCGCCGACCATCTCGACGATCCAGAAACGCGAATACGTCGAGAAGGACAAGGGCCGCCTCAAGCCGACGCCGCTCGGCGAGACGACGACGGACCTGCTCGTGAAGTGGTTCCCCGTTCTGCTCGACGTGCAGTTCACCGCGCAGATGGAGGAGCAGCTCGACGAGGTGGAGTCGGGCAAGGTCGAGTGGCACGAACTGCTCAAGCGGTTCTACAAGGATTTCAAGCCGGCGCTCGACAAGGCAAACGAAGTCAAGAAGCCGGAGAAGACCGACCTCAAATGCCAGGACTGCGGCGCGCCGATGGTCATCAAACACGGCCGCAATGGCGAGTTCCTGACCTGCTCGAAGTATCCGAAGTGCAAGAACGCCGCCAATTTCATCCGCGACGAGGCCGGCGCCATCCACATCCAGGAGCCGGAGAAGACGGACTTTCTGTGCGAGAAGTGCGGCAAGCCCATGACGGTGCGCAAAGCGCCCAACGGCGAGTTCCTTGCCTGCTCCGCCTACCCGGAGTGCAAGACCACGATGAACTTCACCCGCGCCGAGGGCGGAGCCATCGTGCCTGAGAAACGGGAGGAGACCGGCGTCCAGTGCGAGAAATGCGGCCAGCCGATGATCGTCAAGAGCGGCAAGAACGGCGAGTTCCTCGCCTGTTCGGCGTATCCGGAGTGCAAGACGACGCGGAACTTCGCGCGTGACGCCGCCGGCGCCATCGTGCCGGAGAAAAAGGAAGCGACTGACATCAAGTGCGAGAAGTGCGGTTCGGACATGATCATCAAGTCCAGCCGGCGCGGGCCGTTCCTGGCGTGCTCCGGCTACCCGAAGTGCCGCAACGCGATGAGCTTTGTCCGCGACGAGAGCGGCAAGATCGTTCCCAAGCCCCGCGCCGAATCGCAGATCACGGTGGACGAGAAGTGCGACAAGTGCGGCGCGCCGATGGCCATCAAAGGCAGCCGCCGCGGATCGTTCCTCGCCTGCACCGCGTATCCGAAGTGCAAGAACACCAAGCCGCTGCCGGACAAGCTGAAGGAAGAGCTCGCTGCCGCCCGCGCCAAAATCGCCGCCAGTCTGCCCCAGACCGAAGCCGTGGCGGGAGCCGCGCCGGTTGCGAAGCCCAAACCGATGTTGACGAAGATCGAATGCGAGAAGTGCGGCAAACCGATGGCCGTCCGGCAAGGCCCGCGCGGATCTTTCCTCGGTTGCTCCGGTTATCCGAAGTGCAAGAACGCCAAGCCGCTGCCGCCCGATCTCGAACTTGTGCCCGAAGCGCCCGCCGCTCATGGTCCGGTGGAGGCGACGGCGGAACAGTTGAAGGAGAAAAAGGCGGCGGCCGCTCCGCCACCGCCCCAGACGACGGACGAGAAGTGCGAGAAGTGCGGCGAGCCGATGATCATCCGCAGCGGCCGGTTCGGGCCGTTCATGGCCTGCTCGGCCTACCCGAAGTGCAAGACCACGAAAAAAATTCCGCCGCCGGCGTCGTAGCCGCCTGGCCCGACGAACTGGCTCGCGACTTCCTGCAATACCTGCAGGCCGAGCGCAACGCCTCGGCGCTCACCCTTCGCAATTACGAGCAATGTCTGCGCGAATTCCGCGACTGGATGGCGGAGAGCACTGCGCCGAGCGTGAAGCGTGAAGCGTTAAGCGGGGGAAGTTCGAAGCAAGCCGAACAGAAATCTTCGACGCCGCGCACGCCCGCACCCGCTCCACGCCCTCTCAACTGGCGCGCCATCGAGCCGTTCCAATGCCGGCGCTACCTGATGGCGCTGATGCAGGCGGGACTGAAACGCGCCACCGTCGCGTTGCGCATCGCCGCCCTGCGCTCGTTCTACCGCTTCCTCGCGCGGCGCGGCGTCGTGAAGGACAACCCCCTCAGCGGCCTCATCATGCCGAAGCGCGAGAAGCGCCTGCCGCGATTTCTCACGATCCACCAGGTCAACGACTTGCTCAACGCGCCGCTGGCAGCCGCCGAAGCGCCGGCCGCCGGCGAGAAACGCGGCCGTGGCCGGCCGCTATTGCCGCACGTGCCGTGGCGCGACAAGGCCATCCTCGAAATCCTCTACAGCGGCGGCCTGCGCGTCCACGAAATCGCGCGCTTGAATCGCGAGCACATGGATTTCATCGCCGAGATCGTCAACGTCCGCGGCAAGGGCGGCAAGCAGCGGATGTGTCCCGTCGGCCGGCCGGCGCTCGACGCGGTGGAGACCTACTGGTCCAAACTGCCGCCGGCGTTTCCGCACGGCCCCGGCTCGCCGGCGTTTCACAACGCGCATGGCGGCCGCCTCAACGTCCGCGAGGTGCAGCGCGCCATGAAAAAATACTGCAAGATGGCCGGCATCGGCGCGGACCTGACGCCGCACAAGCTGCGCCACAGTTTCGCCACGCACATGCTCGACGCCGGCGCCGACCTGCGCAGCGTGCAGGAACTCCTTGGCCACTCCAGCCTCTCCACCACGCAGGTTTACACCCACGTCACCTCCGCGCGGCTCAAGCAGGTTTACGACAAGACGCATCCCAGGGCGTGAGCGGAGCGGCGGAGGGATGGGGAGTGGGGAAATGGAGTAATGGAGTGGTGGGAACGGCATCAGCCCGCTAAACACGCGAAAGGATGCTAGAGGGAATTTTTTGACAGGATTTACAGGATTTGCAGGATGGGAAAGTCCGGGCTGGCAATCCTGTCCATCCTCGTAGCCGCCGACGTAAGGAGGCGGGAGCGACTGTGTGGCGAATGAACCGGGCATGAAAAGCCTGCCGGCCCACCCCCGCTCATTTCCATCGCCATCCAGTCTCTCCGCCTCCTTACGTCGTCGGCTACGAAGCGAAAGCGGCCCGCGAAACACCTGAAAAAGAATTTATTTGGATAGGATTTGCATGATTTGCAGGATGGGAACGTCCGGCCCTGCAATTCTGTTCATCCTGTCCATCCTGTTAATCCTGTCTTTCTCCTTTTCGAAAAAACTTTTGCTGGACGGTTGCGCCGCCGACCGACAACAATCCGCGCCATGCAAGTCAACCTCGCCGATCTCATCGCCAACGCGAGCCGCGTCATCGGCAGCGTGCTCGACCATGAAACCGCCATCCGCGCCAGCGGCGACGCCATGAGCCGCGCGCTGGCGGCGGGCGGGAAGATTCTCACCGCCGGCAACGGCGGGTCCGCCGCCGACGCCATGCACCTCGCCGAGGAACTCGTTGGCCGCTACAAGGGCAACCGCCGCGCCCTTGCCGCCGTCGCCCTCAACAGCGACGCCACCGCCCTGACCTGCATCGCCAACGATTTCTCCTTCGACGAGATTTACTCCCGCCAGATCGAGGCGCTCGGCCGCAAGGGCGACGTGCTCGTGGTCTTCTCCACCAGCGGCAACTCCCCGAACATCCTCAACGCCCTCGCCGCCGCGCAGAAGTGCGGCATGGTCACCGTCGCCATGCTTGGCAAGACCGGCGGCAAAGCCAAGGGCTGCGCCGACCACGAGATCATCATCGCCAGCCCCGACGGCGCCCGCGTCCAGGAAGCCCACACGCTGATCCTGCATTTATGGCTGGAGTTGATCGAAGCGGCGCTGGAGTAAGGCGCCGAAGGTGGCGGGTGGAGGCTGTATCGAGTCAAGCCGAACACCAAACAGACAATTTGTGGAATCGTAACGTCATGCCCCCGGGATTTCGCCGATTTGTCAGGTCTATTCGACCCGTTTGAATTCCAAGTGGATGTCTTCTGGAAACAGGTAAACCTCACGAAAAACTGCTTCGACTACCCGGACGGCGAATTTGATATCACCACCCAAATGCTTCTGAAAGCTCGTTTGGAGAACTCTGTCTTCCGGGGTACCAATCGGATAGACTCTTTTCGGGATGTCAAACCGCGCCATTATTCGGCCAGCCCGATCCATCTCATCTTTTGAAAGCGTCTGGCTTGGCAAATCAACCATTAATGTCTTCCAGCCAAATTGGACAAATTTCTTGGACGCCGGCTCCTCCATAATGACGGTATGTCCCGACTGTTGAAGCCATGCAAGCTCAGAGGCAATTGAATAGCGTGTTGTTGTTGAAAGATGAAACTCCTGATTCATGGATGGCGTGTCGGATGAATTGACGTTGTTTCCCGCAGGCGGTCCGGCGCTTTTCGGATCTTGTTTCGTGATGGTCTCTTCCCCGATTTTCTGAAAATTTCGATCAAAGCGGGTCGTGGCGACGCGGCCTTTGCCAACGATGACTTGGCGAACGATCTCGTGCTCTTTCATGGTCTTCCCAATCACTCCTATCTTCGGCCACTTCCAACACCATTGACTCCACTCGCCGCTTTTGGTCTCCGCAAATCGCGTTACCAGGAAGTGCGGATACGCCCGGTACCAAAGCTCGTCATTCTTTCCTGCCCACGTGGAAAACAGGTAAAGCGAACACACGCCATCCCTCCCCATCTCGTATTTCCCAACGAAGTCCGCAGGTGGATGTTCGCTCTTATAAAGAACCAACCTTCCGTTGGTGCAATAAATGAAGTTCACACTGTCGCACCCGCATTCAGGAGCCATCCCCCGATACACGCCGTCAAGGGATCCGGGCAGGAGCGCGATGCCAATAAATACCCCGATAGATGCAAGAAGCACAGCCAGCCCCCATCCGATTCGCTTCAATAATCTGTGCCGTGCCATTCTTCAGTTCCCAATGTATCAGGCCGCGATTTTGCGGCCTATCATGTTTGACCTCCGTTCATCCTCTCGCGCCTTTTTACGCCGATGGCCACTCGTTGCAAGCGGTTTGTTCTTCATATTGGAACCGACAAAGGCTAACGGAAGATCGCGGGCGGCGACGCTGGCGCGGGACTCGGTTAGCTGCATCGGATCGTTAGGGCTTTCCTGCCTTGCCCAGTGCTTTGTCCAGCAACTTCTGCTCCTCTTGTCTCTCCTTCAACTCACGGCCCACTTGGAATCGTCTGGTCTCGAAAATCAGCAACAACTGCTCCCTCAAACTCTTGCCGTCCAACCTGCTCAAATCAAAACCGTCCGGCAGCGCGACGACCGAAAGCTCTGGAATGGCCTGAAAATCCGGCGGTTCAGCCAAACTGTAAAGCAGATACCTGGTTCCTCGTGTCATCGGATAGATCGTGAGAACTCGCAACTTGCCAACCCTCGTCTGCCCGGCAAGAACGCGCACTACGTCCACCTCGGCGGTATACAAGCGGTCTTCGTAATGGTGTGTGTCGTGCGCCGCGATGAATTCCGCAATGACGATTTGCTTGCCACGATTGATGTAGAAATCCATGTCGGCGAACAGCGTGATCTTCACCGCCCACGCCACAGTGGCTGACAGAACCAAAATGGCGACAACAATGCTCAGTCTTCTCATGCCGGCTCCTTGTATTCCCGCTGCAGAAAGAAGTCCCGGTCCTTGATGACCAGGACGACAGCCAGCAGCAACAGGAGGACGGTCTGGATGATCTTGCTGTCCGGATGCGTGCAAAAGGCTTCCGCGGAACAATTCGCCGTCAGGTGAAAGACGATCGCCACCAGCACGCTGCGGTTCGTCTTGTAATACAACCAGTTCACCAGAATCACATAGCCGATGAAACTCATCACGTAGTTGAGGCTGTGCAGCCAACTCGTTTCCGCCAGATTGCTCTGGTAGGAGCCATTGATCAGACCCAGCGGCATGTGCCAGATCGCCCAGTAGCAGGCAAACAGCAGGCACACTTTGAGAAGATTCATGCGCCGCCGCAGACAGTCGGTGCCGTAGGTGTGCCATGCCAGTTCCTCCACGAAGGGCGCGAGCAGGAGCGCGAACCATCCGGAGATGGCCCCGGTGGAGAATGACGCATGGCCGGAGAAATGAAACTGGTCCGCGCTGTATCCGAACAGCAGGGAGATGGCCTGCGCCAGAAGAATGCTCGCCAGCATGAGGAAACACGTGAGGAAGAGATAAACCGGCTTCACTCCCTTGAGACCGATGAGGCGGCGTTTAAGATCGTCCCGCAGGTCGCGGTCCAACCCGATCATGCAAAGCGCCACGGCCGCCGGGCACATCAACCCAACCGGAACCAGAACGCCGACGGCTGTTGCAAGAAACTGGCTTGTGGGTGTGACATGGCTCAAATACGCCGCCGCGAACCAGAACGCCCAAGTGGCCGGCGTCACGATTCCGTAAAAGAGGAGCGAGTGGCGGTATTTCTCAAGAGTCATGGCCGCCTTATGATTCGTCCTTGTTCATCCTCCTGCGCCTTTTTACGCCCATGGCGACTGGTTGCAAGCGGTTTGTTTTTCATGCGGCCGTCTGCTGTAGCGGCGGTCTCTGACCGCCGGCCGGTGTTATAGAAATCATTTCGGCGGTCAGAGACCGCCGCTACAGTTTTTGAAAACAACCGACTACCCCACGCGCGTTCAGCCTGCGCCGCGGGACTGGCGGGGCTTGTCTTCTCCTCTGGCGGCGGGCAGGCGGACGCGGTAGCATGTTCATGTGGTTGTCAGATGCGGCGGACGCGGGCATGATGATCGCGCAGGAGAGGACTTGTCGAATCAACAACCGGAACAAGGCAACTCAGAGATGAACGTCGTTCGGAAACGATTACTCAAAACGCTGGCGGCGGTTTGGTTTGCTTGCGCGTGGCCGGTGACGGCGGCGGAGGTCTGGCCGGCGCAGACGCAGCCGCTGAACGAGACGACGTTGAAGCTGCAACTCGAAGCGCTCGACACCGCCGTCAAAAGCCTGCCGCCAAAACTTCTGCTCGCGCTCCGGTTCGAGAAGCTCTACTGGCAAATGATCTCCGGCGCGCCGCCGTCGGTGTGGCACGGGGAGTTGGAGCGCGGCGCACAACTGGCCGGCGACGATCCGGTGGCGACCGCCGTTCGCGAACTGTCGCGGGTCTGGCTCGCGCGGGCGCAGATGCAGGAGATTGACGCGGCGTTGTTCGCCTACTACCGCAACAGCGTGGTCTTCCCGTCGTCGCTCGACGCGGTGATGAAGGACATCCCGGCGGCAGCACAAAAAGACCCGTGGGGCCAGCCGTGGGTTTACAAAGCGACGACGCCCGCCGGCCTGAAGCGGCACATCAACCAGCGTTACCAGCTCGGCCCGACGCGGTTTCCGCAGCTCGCGTCGTTCAAGGACGCGATTCGCAAGCGCACGCCGCCGGCGGCCGCGTGGAAGATTACGCCGCGCAGCATTGGCGCCGGCACGGCGCTGGAATTTCGATCCACCGGCTCCGGCGGGGAGCAATCGGTGGCGACGCTGGAACCCGGCGGCTCCGTCGGCGGCAACATGCTGGTGTTTATCGGCGACCGCTGGGCCTTGATGGCCGGGCTGGACCAGTTTTTCACGGTGAATTTCTAGCCATGGAACACGGCAGCGCCATCACGGATTTTCTGACGCCGCAGGAGATGAGCAAGCTCGACACGTTCGTGCTGCGCGCGCGCTCGGTGGTGGAAAGCTCGCGCAGCGGCATGCACAAAAGCCCGCTGAAAGGCTCCAGCGTCGAGTTCGCCGACTACCGCCAATACGTCAAGGGCGACAACCTCCGTTACATTGACTGGAAGGTGCTCGGCCGCACGGACCGCTACTACATCAAGCAGTTCGAGGAGGAGACCAGCCTCCGCGTGCAGGTCATCCTGGACAGCTCCGGCTCGATGGCGTTCCAGTCGGGCAAGCGGCCGACGAAATACGATTACGCCTGCCGCGTCGCCGCCGCGCTGGCCTACGTCACCACGCGCCAGCAGGACGGGCTGGGGTTGACGATCTACGACAGCGAAATCCGCCAGCACGTCCCGACGCGCACCGGCACGCGGCACCTGCGGACCATCGCCGAGCGGCTCGCCGAAAACCGCCCGCGCGGCCGCACGAAAACCGGCTACGCGCTGCACAGCCTCGCCGAGATGATCCGCCGCCGCGCGCTCATCGTGATCCTGAGCGATTTGTTCGACGAGCCGGAGGAAGTGTTCAACGCCATCGCCCACTTCAAAAAGAAAATGCACGACGTGATCGTGATGCAGATTCTCGACCCGATGGAGCTGGAGCTGGACGTGGACCGCGTGGCGGAGTTCATTGACCTCGAGACCGACGAGCGCCTCGAACTCGACCCGCGCACGGCGCAGCTCGCCTACAAGGAGGCGATGCAGGAGTTCATCAACCACACGCGCGAGCGTTGCCAGGTGCTCAACGTGGACTACCGCCTCTGCGCGACCAACCAGACCTTCGAGGATTTCGTGCACCAATACCTCATCGAACGCCGGCAGATGTCCCTCTGATGAGCGCGATCTTCCAGGCCATTCTCGGGAGCTTCCAGTCGCCGTGGATGCTCTGGGGACTGTTCGCGGTGGCCGCACCCGTCATTATCCATCTTCTTCAGCGCCGGCGCGTCGTGCAGATTCCGTTCAGCACGCTGCGGTTCCTGAAGGCGATCTCGGCGAAAACCACCCGCCGCTCGCGCATCGAAAACCTCCTCCTGCTCCTGCTGCGCTGCCTGATATTCGCGCTGCTGATTCTCGCCGCGGCGCGGCCGGTGATCTCCGCGAAGGCCTCGCGCTTCCTCGGCGGCAACGTCCCGCGCACGGTGGTGCTGCTGTTGGACAACTCCCTCAGCATGACCTACCGCGCCGGCGAACAGACGCGGCTGGAGCTGGCCAAGAAACAGGCCAAGGCCATCCTCGACGACCTCAAGCCCGACGACGAGGTCGCCGTCAGCGCCGTCAGCGACCACGCCGACCTTCTCATTGCCGAGCCGACGGTGAAACACGAGATGGCGCGGCAGGTCATCGAGTCCCTCCAACCGACCGAGGCGCGGACGGATTTCTCCGCCGGCTTCCGCGAGGCGCGCCGCATCGTGTTGAAATCGGAGAAGGGCATCCGGCTCGTCTTCCTGCTCACCGACAACCAGGAAACCGGCTGGCGGTTCGACGCGAACACGGTGTTCAACGCGGACTGGAACGCGAAAAGCCCGAAGCTGATCGTCGTGCGCACCGACGACCTCGCCGCGGTGAACGGCTCGGTGAAGAACATCGCCTTCCGCTCACAGTTCGCCACCGGCGGCTCGCTGGTGCGCGGCGTGGCCACGGTCGAGAACAGCGCCGCCGCGCCGTTGCACGACCTGCTGGAAATCCGGCTCGGCGAGGAGCGCGTCGCGCAACGGCCGGTGGACGTGGACCCGAACTCGGCGGTGGAGGTGCAGTTCGAGTTCACCGCGCCGGCGGTGCTGAGCCGCGCGCTGCAAGGCTACGGCAAGCTGCAAGGCGACAACCTGCCCGGCGACGACAAGTTTTATTTTGCGCTGCCCGTCTATAAGCCGCCGCGCGTGCTCGTGGTGCAGGCGCAACAGGGCGGCGAGGAGCGGATGCAGTCGGCGTTCTTCCTGAAAAAGGCGCTCGCCGCCGGCCTCGACGCCGCCACCGCCGCCAGCTCCGTGAACGTCATCTCCTCGGCCGACCTCGACGACAAGCCGCTCGAACCCTACTCGGCCGTGTTCCTTGTGGACCTGCCGCGCTTCAGCGACCGCGCCGTCGTGCGGCTGAACCGCTACCTCGACAACGGCCGCACCGTGGCGCTGTTCGTCGGCGACCAGTCGGGCATTGACCAGCTCAAGCGGCTGGATTTCCTGCCGGCCAAGCCGACCAAACGCTACGACCTGCCCGCCAACCGCATCGCCACGCGCGTGACCGACCCGAATCATCCGCTCTTCGCCAACGCGTGGGGTTCCGAAATGCCGTTCCCGCCCATCCCGCAGCAGAAGATGTTCGACTGGGACCTCGACAAGGACGCGAAGGTGCTGATCACCATGGCCGGCCAGTATCCGTTCCTCATCGCGGGCGAGCGCGGCCAGGGCCGGGTGCTCGTCATCAACGCCTCGGCCGACCGGACGTGGGGCGACCTGCCGCTCTCGCCGGCGTTCCTGCCGCTGGTGCAGCAGATCGCGCGCTGGTCGGCGGAACAGGTCGCGCGGCAATCCTCGTTCCACGTCGGCGACCCCGTGCCGAGCACGCCGGGCATCCCGCGCGACCAGGCGCTGACGATCACCCTGCCGGACAACACCACCATGAACCTGCCGCCCGGCGGGCGCGCGACGCTGCTGGACCGCGCCGACCACACCGGTTTCTACACCGTCACCGCCGCGACCGACGGCGTCGTCCAGCAATTCGTCGTCAACGTCCCGCCCGACGAATCGAAGCTGCGGCCGATCGCGACCGACCAACTGGAGCGGCTGATTCCGGGCGACACCAGCCGCGATTTCGTCACCGGCCTCGACAACCTGAGGCTGTGGCTGGTGCAGAACCGCGGCCTCACCCGCCTCTGGCCGGCGATCTTGTTGTTTGCGCTGCTGGTCTTCGCGGTCGAATCGCTCCTGGCGAACCTGCTGGCCGCGAGCCGTTCCCAAGCCGAGGAGACCCACATCCGCACCGGCCGCCTCAACAAGCGCCGTCTCTTCCAACCCTTCCGCGCCGGAGGCACGGAGTCGGAAGCGGCGTGAGGCTGCCCGCGAAACACACGAAACACACGAAAAGAAAACAGGGATGAACAGGATGAGCAGGATGAAGAAACGTGGGGCGTAGAGCATCGAGGCGCGCCATCCTGTTAATCCTGTAAATCCTGTCAGGATTTTTTAGCGTCCTTTCGCGTGTTTAGCGGGCCATGAGCCTCCACCCGCATCGTCTTCGTGGAGGAGAATGGCCGATTGATTCTGCAACCGGTCAACCGCAAATACATCCACTCGTTCCGCGGCATCTTCAAGCTGGAGCTAGGCGGGAAATCCGCTGTGCAGGAATTGCTGGAGGATCGGGCGGCGGACCGGGCGAAGGAAGACCGCTGAGCAACCGCGTCCGTCACGCTTTCTGCGCATCTTGACTCATAGTCCATAGACCTTTCGCGGGTTTTGGCATGGACTATCAGTCATGTCGAAACTCGATCCCGTTCTCTCCGCCCTCGGTCGGAATGTCCGTCGCCAGCGCGAAGCCCGCAACCTGACCCAGGAAAAACTCGCCGAACGTGCCAGCCTCGACGCGACCTACATCAGCGGCATCGAGCGCGGCCTGCGCAATCCCGGCATCAAGAACGTGGCACGACTCGCAAAGGCGCTTGGCCTGAGCTTATCCGAACTTTGTCGAGGGATCGATCTATGAGTCAGTCACGCAAAGCGAGCACCAAGGCGTTTATCTCAAGGAGAAGAGCCAGAACCGCTCCGGCTGTGGTGCGCGAAAGCACGGAAGACGTCTATTTGACGAACGGCTCTGAGAAAACCGTTGCGGAATTCTTTGCCGGAATCGGTCTCATGAGAATCGGCCTTGAACGCCAAGGTTGGCAAGTGAGGTTTGCGAACGACATTGATGTAGAGAAATGCGCAATGTATCGAGAGCATTTCCGCGACACTGACGACCATTTAGTTCTTGAAGACATTCATAAACTCGATGCCGCCACCATTCCAACCGTCTCATTGGCGACAGCATCATTTCCCTGCAATGATTTGTCATTAGCTGGAGCACGGGTGGGATTGAGTGGCAAGCAATCGTCGGCGTTCTGGGGGTTCACTCGAATTCTCCGGGACATGGACGACCGAAAACCTCCGTTGCTCTTGATTGAAAACGTTGTTGGGTTCTTGACATCGCATGGCGGCACCGACTTCGCAAACGCTTTGGTCGCTCTGAACCGACTCGGCTATGACGTTGACGCGTTTATCTTGGACGCGGCGCGATTCGTGCCTCAAAGCAGACAACGATTATTTGTTGTTGGCGTGCTCAATAGTGGAGACCAAGCGACTGAAACGATGCAGTTTTTTGAGAGTGACACCCGGCCAAAGGCGCTCGCCGAATTCATAGTGAACCATCCGGAGGTTCGGTGGAAAATCCGTAATCTTCCATCACAGCCGCAACGAACGAAGATTCTGATTGATATTCTTGAGGATTTGCCAACATCAGCGCCGGAATGGTGGAGCAAGGAAAGGGCAAGTTATCTCCTGAACCAGATGAGTCCGAAACATCGTGAAATCGCAAACCGCATGATTGCTGGCGGGGAATGGTCTTACGGAACTGTCTTTCGTCGTATCCGCAATGAGAAATCAATGGCTGAGCTTCGAACTGATGGAATTGCGGGATGTTTGCGAACGCCGCGTGGTGGAAGCGGGCGGCAGATACTTTTCAAGGCTGGCAAAGGTCAATACTTCGTGAGGCTTCTGACCCCACGCGAATGTGCACGGCTAATGGGAGCACATAGTTTTCGGATGACGGCTTCTCTTAATCAATCACTGTTCGGTTTCGGTGATGCGGTTTGTGTGCCCGTGATCGAGTGGATTGCGAAGAACTACCTGAACCCGGTGTTTCATGAATTGAAACTAAGACAACCCCGCCAACTCATTCCAGCTTATGCCTAACACATCTATTATCAACGAGGCTCTTGACGCTTGGCTGTTGACTTGCACCCGCCAAGGGAAAGTTTCGAGAAACACAGTAGCTGTCGGCATCGTGATTCTGGATCACTTGCGCGAGAAGTGTCCAGTGAGCCGGGATGATATTCTGAGTTCAGGCGGCGAGATCACTGGATCGCGAGCGAGCCTGCCCAGAATACTTGGCAAATACGGCATCTCTGAAAGGTATCTCAAAGAGGTCACAACTCGCCAAGCTCACCAAGACGGACAACGGCTATTGGAGGCGCTTGCGTATGGCCAGAGCCTCGCGATACTTGACGCGAAGGATCGTGAAGAAGCCATCCTTGCCGCCATAGAACGCCTTCGACAGAATGCATTTGAGTGGTTGGGCAGACAGCACCTCCGAGTTGCCTGCGACCGGCAACATTCGCCGTCGGCGTGGGTGCATTCAATTCTACTAGAAGCAAAAGATCGTTCTGGCGGAAAAGTCGAGCAACACCTTGTGGGTGCCAAACTCGAACAGCGACATCCGGAAGTGGAGATTTCCAACTTTCCCGGCCATGCCTCTGACGCCGCTACGGGCAGAGTCGGCGATTTTGCAGTTGGCAATACCTGCTATCACGTGACCGCCACGCCGTCGCACGGCGTGATTAAGAAGGCGGCCTCCAATTTGAGTAGCGGTCTGCACCCGATTCTTTTGGTGCCGGGCGACCAAGTTGATAAGGCACGGCATCTCGCTGAAGATCAGGGCATCGCAGAGCGGATCATGATCATCGCCATCGAAGATTTTATCGCTCTGAATATTGTCGAAATGTCGGTTGGTCAGCAGGAGCAGTTCACCGCGAACCTGAAGGCGATCATCGCAAAATACAATCGGCGGCTGGAGGAAGCCGAAACCGACATGTCACTAAAAATCGAACTCCAGTGACGGCGCGGCACTCGCTGCCGGACTTCCACCGATGGACACTCTCAACAAGCGCGAGCGGTCCCGAACGATGGCGGCGGTGCGTGGAAAGGACACGCGCTCTACGGAGCGAAGACTGCGAGCGAAACTGGTTGCCGCCGGCATTCGTGGTTGGCGTTGTCAGGTCGCAAACATGGTGGGAAAGCCGGACTTCGTGTTTGCACGCAAGCGCGTCGTTGTGTTTGTGGACGGCTGCTTCTGGCATGGCTGCCCGAAATGCTATCGCCGACCTTCATCGCGCTGCAGCTATTGGGATGCGAAAGTGGCGGCGAACAAGGCGCGGGACCGGCGGGTGACGCGGACGCTGCGGCGGATGGGCTGGCGGGTGGTGCGGATTTGGGAACATGAGCTGGCGCGGAAGAATGAGGAGCGGCTGTTGGGGAAGCTGTCAGCGGTCAGCCGTCAGCCGTCAGCCGGAAAGCCAAAAAGCTGAGAGCTGAGAACTGAGAACTTCCCAACTGGGTTGGCCGCGAATGACGCGAAGGGGCGCGAATGCGGACATCTGCGGATCACACGGAGGGGAAAACAGCGAAGGCGCGAAGACGCGAAGAAAACCTGAACTCGGTCCGGCTGACTTCGCTTCTTCCCGTCTTCCCTGTTCAATGCTCCGCGTCCTGTCCAACTGTCTGTAAGTCCCTATTTGCGTCTATTCGCGGTCTTCGCGGCTAATCCTCCCCGCTTCACGCTCCACGTTTCGTCCCCACTTCGTGGTTCCTTCCACCGCGCGCTGGACGGGGACGGGGATTGAAACTAGACTCGCGGCTGGATGAGACGCTGAGTTTGGGATGAAAGATTTCTTCCTCACGCCGATTTTGAGCTGGCCGTGGCTGGTGGGCATCGCCGCCGCGCTGGTGGTGGTGATCGGGTGGAGCTTTTTCTACGGGCTGCGGTCAAAGCCGAAAATCGCGCTGCTCTGGTCGCTGCGGACGGGCGCGCTGCTGACGCTGCTGCTGATCATGCTCCAGCCGCAGCAACGGCAGGACGAGGTGACGGCGCTGCGGACGCAGCTCGCGGTGTTGATTGACACCTCGGAGAGCATGACCGACCGGCCCGACGACAAGCAGCCCACGCGCGCGGAACGGGTGCGGGAATTCCTGAAATCGCCGGCGATGCAGCAGGCGCGGAGCGATTTCGACGTGCGGACGTTCGTGTTCGACACGGACACGAAGGAGCAGCCGCAGGAGGCGCCGGAGTTGAAGTTCGCGGGCGGCCGCAGCGACGTGGTCGGCGCGGTGACGAAGGTGCAGGAGCATCTCCGCGGCCAGCCGGTGGCCGGCGTGCTGATGCTCAGCGACGGCCTCGACACGATTCTGGGCGACAAGGCGGCGGCGAATGTCCCGTCGGGCGTGCCGGTCTATACGTTCGAGTTGGAGAAGCCGTTCAAGCCGAAGCCGCGCGAGCGCCGGGTGACGATTGTGAACATGGATTATCCGCAGCGGGTGGTGGTGGGCTGGGACACGGAGATTCGCGCGGTCATCGGCGGCTCCGGGATGAGCGGGCGGACGGCGCCGGTGGAGTTGTGGCGCGACGGCCGCAAGCAGCGCGACACGACGGTGGCGTTCAACGAGGAGGAGCAGACGCGCGAGACGGCGTTTGCGATTTCGCACGACAAGCCGGGATTGGTGCAATACGAACTGCGCGTGAACGATCCCGCCGCCGACAAGCAGGCGAAGTCGTTTCCGTTCCTGATCGAGGTGCTGGAGCCGGGCAACCGGCTGCTCTACATCCAGAACACGCTCGGCTTCGACTTCAAGTTCCTCCGGCGCGCGATCACCAGCGACCGCAACCTGCAACTGAACGCCTACGTGCGGATGGGCGACCGGATGGTGCAGTTCGGCGAGCGCGGCATGGCGGCCTCGCAGCAGGCGCTGGACCTGACGCAGCAGATGCTCGCGCGTTACGCGGTGCTGATTCTCGGCGACGTGCCGCCGGAGTCGTTCACGGCGGAGCAGCTCGGGACGATCCGCAACTTTGTGGACCGCGGCGGCGCGCTGGTGCTGCTCGGCGGGCCGAACGGGCTGGCGTCGCCGACGCTGGCGCGGTCGCCGCTCAAGGACGTGCTGCCGGTGCGCATCGGCAACGGCGCGGAATACCGCGACGAGCGCGACAACGGCGGCGGCGGTTTTCCCGTGGAGATCACCGACACGGGCCTGCGCCACCCGGTGTTCGGGCCGCTGTTCGCGAAGGTGAAGGATTTTCCGACGCTGCTGACGGTCAACGCCGCGGAGGGCCCGACGCCGCTGGCGGAGGTGCTGCTCCAGGCGCAGGTGGACGGCAGGATGCGGCCGGTGGTGGCGGCGGCGCGGTTCGGGCAGGGGCGCTGCGTGGCGGTGCTCACCGACACGATCTGGCGCTGGCGGCTCGCGTCGCGCGGCTGGACCGGCGACAAGTCGCCCTATGACACGTTTTGGACGCAGTTGATGGACTGGCTGATCCCGAAGGAGAAGAAACAGCAGAGCGCCGACCGCATTGAGTTGTTCACCGAGCGCACGAACTACGACCTGAGCGACAAGCCGGAGGTGCGCGCGATCCTGAGCCTGCAATCGCCCGACGCCAAGCCTCCGGCGACGCTGCCGTTGCAGGTGCGTTCGCCCGACGACAAGACGCTCGAATACACGCTGCGCCCCGCCACGCTCCAGACCAGCGACGGCAAGCAGGTGCCCGGTTATCGCGTGGACGTAGAGCCGCACATGGCAGGCATTTACGTTGCCAAATGCACGGCGATGGTTGGGAATGCGAAGATCGAAGGCGAGACGCGTTTCGTGGTCACCAAGCCCGCCACCGAGTTGACCGGCAAGCCGATTGATCGCGACCTGCTGGCGAAAATCGCAGGGGAAACTAAAGGCATCTACTATACTATCGAAAATTGGGGCAAGTGGCGGAAAGACCTCCACTACGAAGAGCAAAGAATTTCGCGCATCCAGATTTTGGATTTGTGGAACCACCCCGCGCTGCTGAGTCTGCTGATGGGTCTGCTGGCCGCCGACTGGATCGCGAGGAAGTTCTGGAGTCTGCCATGAGGAGGAGTGAGAAAGGTCGTTTGAGCACGGGGTGTCTGGCTGCGCTGATAGGAACCGTGCTAACCATTTGTTACATGGTTTGGATGCTCTTGGTGCCGCAATGTGCGAAGCATCCGGATTATGCCAAGCGCAACGTGTTTCAAAGGATGATTGATATCATTCCAGGTTATGTTGATTCGGAAGGAACCGAAGCGATGCGCCTCTTTCAACACGGACTACTGCCCGCCGATGTAGTTTCATCTCTGACTGAATACCGGTTGCGTGAAACCTATGGCATGTTCGAGGGGGACAAGTTCTGTTCATTCAAGATTCAGTCGAACGCAATAGCCCGGATTGTTTCGGGGTTCCGGCTTGTGCGATATGACAATTGGAAGAGTTTCCCGCCTGATGTTAAAGGTCAGCCGCCGTGGTGGGATGCTGTCGCAAAGGAATGGCCACCGAATGCGGAATATTATGCAGGCAAATATGCTCATGTGTGGTATTTGCCTGACAGGCAACTGTGCTTATTTAGACTCGTTCGGTAGAGGATAGTCGAGGGTAGTGGATGCTGGACGGAAAGACAGGATCGAAACCCGCTGAAGCATCGAGAGCATATTCATGCGAACTTGAAGCGACTGGACGGAGGATGGGATTGACCATAAACTCGCGGCGAAATCGAACCACGGAGCGGATGATGAAAGACTTTTCTCAGGCGCTGGTTTTGGGCGGAACCTTGTTGTTGGGAATGACCGCGGCATCCGGTCAGGTGCGGCAAATCCAGCCGCTTCGCCCGGCGGCTCCGCAGGCTCCCGCCGCCAAGAACGCCAACCAAAATCTGATCCCGAACGCCGACATGCTCGCGAATCCGCCGCTGCTCGGCTGGCGCACGGATTTCGGCACCGAAGGCCAGTATGTCCACAACAAGGAATACGTTCGCGTCACCACCGATCACGCGCCGCGGCCCGGCGTGAGAGTTATCGAGATCAACCAGCCGCCGATGATCGCCAGCAACCAGGGCACCAAGCTTCAAAGCCCGTTCTTCAAATGCGAACCCGGCGCGACCTATCGCGCGTCGGTGGACGTGATGACGTGGCACCCGGTCGCGTTCGCGAAAATATTCGTCATGGTCTATACGACCAACCCGGAGCCGGAACTGCGCATGTTCACCACGACGCAGATCCCGGCGATGAACGGCTTTCCGGCGCTCAAGCAGTGTTACCGCGTGCAGTTTCCCGACCCGGCAAAAGGAAAAGCATGGGTGACCTCCTCGCGCGAGTTCACGATCCCGGAGAAGGTATCGGTGAAACGCGCGACGGCGCTGCTGGTCGAGGGCGACATCCTGGACCTCGATGGTTTCGTGACCAAGCTGAAGGACGCCGGCAACCCGGTGTCGAAATTCCTCGTGGAACAGCTCTCCGCCGACACGAAGAAACAGATGAGCGCCGAGCCGATTCCCGAGACGCTGGCGGCGTTGTTGATGGCCGACCTCAACAAGATTCTGAAAAGCGGCAACATCTACACGCCGGAACGCTTCGGCCAGGTGCGGCTCCAGGGCGACATGACGGCGGCGCAGGAGCGTTTCGCGTCGTTCCACGAGGGCGACATCGGGAACGTGAATGGCATGGCGGCGCGGTTGCAGAAAGGCGAGGACCCGCTGTCGAAGTTTCTTATGGAGCGGTTCTCCACCGACACGCGGCGGCAGGTGCACAACTTCGGTTCGAACGTGAAGCGGTCCAGCACGCTGTCGCCGTCGGAGGCGTTGCAAAAGGCACTGGTCAAGGAGTTCAACGAACTCATCCAGGGCGACTGCCTCTACACGCCGGAGCTGTTCGCTCAGGTCCGGCTCAGCGAGGCCACGCAGGCTGCGCTCAAGCAAAACCTGCGCGGGCCGGAACTCATCAAGCTCAACCGCGCGCTGTTGGAGGAGGCGTATCCGGCGGAACTCACGAAGGCCGCCGCAGCCGCGCCGCCCGCCGGTGATTTCGTCCGGACCAACCGTTTGCTGTTGGAAGACACGTATCCTGAAATCGAGAAGCTCAAGCGGCGCCCGGACATGACGCAACGGCCGGAATACATGACGTTCCAGCCGGAGGCGTTCGGCACGGCGCTGAGCGAGAAGTTGAACATCACGAGTTATTTTTGCAACTTCCGGATCTTCAAGGTGAAGTCCGGCGAGTAGCGCCAAGATTTGAAAAGAGAAGCAATGAGTTTGGGTCGTTTATTATCGGGAGACGCCTCTCAAAGGCAGTAGTTCCCGTTAATGATTTAGGTGGTATAATACAACGGTCGAAAACCGACGTATGGCACTGACCGCAAATCTTGTTCATGAGCAGTTGATCGCGGCGACGCGCAAGCTGCGGGTGTCGCGCAGCGTCCGCTACACGCTCATCGGCGTCTCCGCCGCGGCGCTGCTGCTGCTGGCCAGCCTCCTGCTCGACGCGCGTTTTCACTTCGACTACCTCGGCCGGTGGATTGGTTTCCTGTTGATGATCGCGCCGCTGGTTGCCGGCGGGCTGATGACGGCGTGGGCATGGCGGCCGGCGGTCTCCGAGGAGAGCCTTGCGCGCCGGATCGAGTCGAAGTCCTCGCTGCGCGGCAACGTGCTCATCAGCGCGGTGCAGTTCGACCGCGAACTGCCGCCGGATTCGCCGTTGCGGCAGGCGGTGTTCGCGGAAATGCACAATCCGTTCCCGGCCGTGCAGTGGGCCAACGTGTTCGATGTCGAACTGCTGAAGCGGCTTGGCTTGGTGCTCGGCGGCGTCGTGGTCGCGATGATCATCTGGGCGGTCATCAGCCCGGACCATTTCACCAATTCCGCCGCCCGCATTATTCTGCCCGGCAGCAGCATCGCGCCGCTGACGCGCACGCAAATCGTGGAGGTGTCGCCCGGCCAGATACAGATCATCCACGGCCGCGAGTTTGCCACCTCCGTGAAACTCGGCGGCGAAATCCCGCGCGCGGCGTGGATTTACTTCCGGGAACTCGGCTCGACCTGGCAAAAACAGCCAATGAGCCGCGAGGTCGGCCTGCCGCTGTTCAGCTACCGGTGGAAGGAAGTGCTCCAGACGATGGACTTCTACATCGTCGCCAACGACGCGCAGTCGGCGCAGTATCGCGTCACGGTGCGGCCCGCGACCGCCATCGGCGCGAAAGTCGCCGAGGTGAAACTGCCGGACTACACCCACGCGGCGCCGGTGACGGTCAAGGACTTCAACATCCTCCAGAACGTCCTGCCCGGCTCCGTCGTCACAGTGACGTTCGATTTCAACTACCCGCTCGTCGAACTGCGCGCGACCGATGAGAAAGCGCAGGCGCTGGCCGTTACCAAAGTCACCGACAAACAATGGCGCGTCAGCGACAGGATTCTCGCCAACCGCACCGTCACGCTGAACTACCGCGACACCGACAACATCGCCGACCGCGACACGCTCCAGATCGCCATCCGCGGCGACGAACCGCCGAAGATCGAAATCACCACGCCGGACGAAGGCAAGGAGCTGGCCGGCTCGCGCGACTCGGTCATCGAGATCAAGTTTGCCGCCAGCGACAACTACGGCCTCGGTTCGCTTGCGCTTTACCGCAGCACGCAGGAATCGGAGACGGGCCAGCTCGTGCAGTCCTGGAAAGACGCCGCCGGAAAGCCGGCGTTTAGCGGCACGGCGCAGGTGGCGCTCGCTCCGTTCGCGAAGTCGGTCGAAGAGCGGCTCCGGTTTGTCCTCGTTGCGAAGGACCAGAACGATGTCACCGGCCCCGGCGTGACGATCTCGCGGCCGATTCCGGTCGTGCTGAGGCAGGTCGAGAAACTCAAGGAGCAGAAAGAGGCGCAGGTCAACAAGCTCCAGAAGAGCCTCGAAGAGATGATCAAGCTCCAGAAAACCAATCTCGACGAAACACGCGGTGCCTACCGGATGAAGCCGGTGCCGGCGGACGCAACGCCGCCGCTGCTCGCGCGCCAGACGAAGGTGCTGGAGATGGGCCGCACGCTCGCCGCCTCGGCGGACGTGATCGCCTCGAAGGTCCGCGAGAAGCTGCGCTCGCTGGTGAACCAGGAGATGAACGAAGCGGTTATGACGCTCCGCAACGCCGGTACCGCAGCCGATCCCGCCGCGCGCCAAAAGTTTGTCTCGCGCGCGGTGGACGTGGAGGTGGCCATTCTGGCGCAACTGGCCGGCACACCCGAAGCCGTCGCCGACGCCGCCTTGAAGGCGAAGCTCGCCGACCTGCTCGGCGGTATCCACGGTTTGCTCGAAAAACAGCAGAAGCTCCAGATTGAAACGAAGAAGGTCAGCCAGGACGCCGTCAAACCGCTCTCGGACCGGCAGGAGGCGCTGGCCGAACAATCGCAGCAGGTGCGCAAGGAGCTTGGCAACCCGCCGCAGGAGCAGGCGAAGCTGGCGGACGTGCTCAAGCAGGCGGCGGCGAAGTTCGGCGCGATGAAGATTTACGAGGACATGCTGGGCGCCGCCGAACAGCTCGACACGAAGAAACTCCAGCCTGCCGCCGATACGCAACAACGGGTGGTGGACAACCTCAAGCGGATCGTCCGCTTCATCGAGGACGGCCAGAAGCTCCAGGGCGCGGCGAATATGGACAAGCTGCGCGCGCAACTGGCGGCGCTCAAGGCCAAGCTCGACACGCTGCTGGCGCTCCAGAAGGACGTCGTGGAGAAAAGCAAGGACTGGCTGCACAAGGGCAAGATGGACCCGGAGGACATGGCGCTGGCCGAGGAGATCAAGAAGACCAAGCAAATGATGGAGAGCGTCCTCGAGCAGATGCTGGTGGACGCCCACGTCTGGCCCGACATCCAGTCGTATGAAGAGCTGCGCATGTCGGTGAACGAAATCTTCGAGGACGTCATCCAGGCCGACAAGGAGGACGTCAATAAAAACAATCTCAAGCCGACCGAGGTGGCCGTGCAGAAAGAGGACGGCCTGATGGCGGCGATCGAGAAGGCAAAAAAGATTGAAGAGGACATGGAGGCGTGGCTGCCGCAGAAGAGCGACACGACGAAGTGGCTCGACGAGAATTTCGACAAGCGCGAAATGCCCGACATGCCGAACCTGCCGCTGCCCGACGCAATGGACGACATCGTCGGCAACTTGTTGAAGGAGCAGCAGGACATCAAAGACGACGCTCAGGACGCCGCTTCCAACCAGGCGCTCGCGCAGGCCGCGCAAGGCTGGGAAATCGCCGACGGGCCGATGCCCGGTTTCAGCGCGCAAGGCAAGTCCGGCAACACGCCGCCCAACAAGAACATCCAGAACGGCCGTTCCAGCGGCGGCCGGCAGGGCATGAGCGACGGCGAGATGGTGGGCGGCAAGACTCAGAACCTCGAAGGCAGCGACCTCGACGCGCGCCGATCCAATTCCAAGATGGCGCGCGGCATGATCGAAGACCCGGACGGACCGACGACCACGAAGGCGACCGACGCGGGCGGCAAAGCCGGCGCGTTCGGCGACCGCATGGGCATGGAAGGCAACGCGCCGTTGCGCGGCTCGCAGGCGCCGAGGAAACTGGCCGCCGACGCGCTCGCCGTCCAGCAGGAGTTGTTGAAAAACAAGACGGCCAAGGCCGTCACGCAGGCGCAGATGCTGAACCTGCGCGCGGACGGGTTGTCCGACGTGGCGCGTTTGCAGGAGCAGGCGGCATGGGCGCTGAAATACGGCAAGCTCGGCGACTATGGCCGGCTGAAGGCGCAGATCATGCGCAAGCTCCAGGAGGTCAAGGCCGGCCTCGGCTCCGGCAACGTGGTGCAGTTGGCGGGCGACGACGCGGTGCGCTCCGAGGAAAAGCAACTGCTCGGCAGCAGCGAAGGTTCCGTGCCGGCGCAATACAAGGACATGATGGCGGAGTATTACCGCTCGCTCACCGAAGGAAAGTGATGACCGTTGCCGCGCAGCTTTCCTTCATCCTACTCTCAACGTTTCTGGCCATGCCGGCGTTTGCAGCGCGTCGTGATCGCGAGGTGGCGCCAGCCGCGTCGTCCGCGCCGTGGGCGGTGCAGGACGCGCCTTACCGCGCCGTTGTCCGCGCCGACTACCCAACCTCCAGCCCTGAATCCGGCTACGACATCGAAATCCCGGAGTTCGGCCATACGCTGCCGAATCTCAACGACTGCGTCCTCACCGACGCCGACGGCAAACTCGTTCCGCTCTATCCGGTCTGGCGCGGCGAGGGTCAGCGCGCGATTTTTCTCGCCCGGGACATGAAGCGCCACGCGGACTACTATCTTTACTTTGGCGGCGGCCGGTCCCGCCGCGGCGAAACGTGGCGGCCGCTGGTCAGTCTGTTGATGGAAACGCGGCGGCTGCCCGCGGCGACGCGGTTCGACAACTGGGGGGAGATGGAAAACACCTGGCGGCGCGCGACGGAGGTGGACGGCGCGGGGTTCGTGTCGAAACTGTATCACGCGGCCAACCCGTTCGGCGACACGGTGCGTTTCGCGACGCACTACACCGGCTGGCTCCGGACGCGCGGCATGAAGGAAGTGTTTCTTTACACACAATCCTCCGACGCTTCGTTCGTTCTGGTAAACGACCGGTATGAGTTGGATTGGCCCGGCGTCCACGACGGCCGCGCCAATCAGAAGACCGTGCACGGCCAATCGGTCAGAGTCACCGGCGATGTGGCAAAAATTGATTACTATCACGTCAAGGCGAACGCCGACTTTCCGCCCGGCATGGTGCTCGGCTGGCGCAAGGGCGACCGGTACGAGCCGATTCCGGAGGACGCGTGGGTGCATCCCGAACACGCCACGTTCGCGGGCATGGAGGACGCGCACGGACGGCCGGTGCCGCTGGCGCGGATCGAGATGAGTTCCTATGTCGGCTTTGACAACGAGTTTCTGTTCGAGACGCGCTGCGCGCTGCCGTATGGCGACTCGAGAGGCTGGACGGTGAACTGGCAGTTCGACGACGGCTGCGTCTCCGCCGGGCCGACCGTGGAGCGCGTCACGGTCGGGATGTCGCCGCTGAGATTCCGCGTGACGTTGCAGCGCGAGAAGGAGGAGTTGCGCGGCATCCGGCGGATGGATTTCGGCACGCTGCCGCGCATGGCCTCCATCAACGACGCGAAGGACCTGGACCGGTATGTGGAGTTGATGGGCAACCAGGACCCGGCGCCGCTTTCGGTCAGGACGTTGCGCGCTTACACGACGCTGCTGCAACTCAGCCCCGGCGGATTGGCGGCGGCCAAGTGCGCCGGTGTGTTTCTCCAGAAAAACCCCGACCCGGCCGACCCGCTCTGGCCCGCGGCCCAGATGCTGCGCCTGCGGGGCTTGATGCAGTTGGATCCGAAACTGGCGCTCAATGAATTGTCGCGGCTTGACAACAGCGCGCGCCAGCGGAACTACGAGAAGTTCGACCTGCTCGAACTGGAACTGCTGGTGTTCTACCTGCGCAGCGACACGGCGGTGAATCGCGCGCGCCAGATCGCCACGCAGCATCCCGACTCGCGGATCGCCCGCATCGCGATGGTCCGCATCGGCGACCTTTATCGCCTGCAGGGCCGCATGAAGGAAGCCGTCGCCCAATACCAGAGCGTCCAGCAGCGAGCCACCGACGAGACCGGCGGCAAGAAACTGCCCGCGCAGGACCGCGCCTTCTCCATCGCCGTCATCGAGATGTTGCTCGACGGCCAGCGCCTTGAGGCCGAGGACAAGCTGCTGGAGTGGGAGGCGGCGCATCCGATGGTCAAGCTCGACAGCGATTTCCTGCTCCTGCGCGCGCGGACGCTGATGGCCGGCGGACGCTGGCGCGAGGCGCTCGCGGAACTGGACTCGATGCTGCAATTGCAGCCTGACAGCGCCTACCAGATCGATATAAACTTCTACCGCGCGCGGGCGTTGTATGAACTGGGCCAAAAGCCCGAGGCGCGCCGGATTTGGACGGAGATTGCCAAAAAATATCCGCGACACGATCTCGCGGCGCAGAGTTCCAAATGGGCTGAGACGCCATGAAGACAACATTTCTCGCGGCGGCAGTGGCGGGCCTGGCGCTGGCCGGCCTGACCGCCGCCGACGCGCAACAAAAAATCATCCAGCGGATTTACACCGAGGTGGACGTCACCGATAACGGCGGCCTCGAAGGCAAGGTGGACGCGCCGCTCACCCATGCGCTCGCCATGAGCCGGGAGTTTGTGGACAAGGAAAACACCTACTCTTACGAGCGATGCTTCCGGGGCGCGTTGAGCGAGGGCAACAAGGCGTTCAAGTTCGAGCATCTGCCCGTCGGCAAGTACGACCTCGTGTTGATCAACCAGGACCGGAGCGCGCTCTACGAAGGCTTGAATCTCGGCGGGGAGATTTCAAAACTCCCGCCCGTGTCGAGGCAGAACCTGGAAAAAATCATCGGCAAGCAGGATGCGTTTTTCAATCACGCGTTCATGATGCGCGCCGGGGTTCAAACGATCGAGAAGGACGGCGACAAGACCCAGCGGATTTCCGCGCTTGTGGAGCGGCTTCGCGACAAGGTGTTCCTGACGCAAGGCGGCGACGTGGTCAAAGCCGCGCGCAACGGCAAGGAGGCGATGGCCTTCGTGCGGCGCTTCGAGGTGATCGAGCTGAACCAGGCCTCCGACGACTGGCAGGTCACCGACACGCGGCACATTTACCGCGAGACCGAGTCCAGTGTCGGCGCGCTGCCCCATTTCAAAAACGTTTACGTTGCCGCGCTGGGCAACATCCGCGTCGTGCATACCGTTAAATCGCTCGGCCTCGTCCCGTTGCCCAAACCCTGAGACATTGTCATGCCCACACTCCAAATCCTCACCGGCCCGCTCAAGGACCAGCAAATCAACATTGTCGGCGAACGCTTCGTCATGGGACGCGAGCGCGACTGCGAACTGGTCCTCGACATCCCGCTGGCGTCGCGCCATCACGCCTGCTTCTACAAAGCCGACGACGGCTGGCGCATCCAGGACCTCGGCAGCGTTAACGGCACCCTGCACAACGGCTCGAAGGTTCGGGACGCCATTGTTGCCTCCGGCGATAAAATCGCCATCGGCAATGTCATCATGGTGTTCAGCGATGGAACGCCCGTGGCCAAACCCCTCGCGCCTTCCAAGCCGCAACCGGAAACCGCCGCGCCCGTGCAGGACGCCGCCATCCAGGCGCTCGTCCAGCAGATGAGCCAGCGCACCAAATCCATTGGCCGCGAGATGGCCAAGGTCATCATCGGCCAGCATGAGATCGTCAACCAGTTGCTCACGGCGATCATCTCCAACGGCCACGTCCTCATGATTGGCATGCCCGGCCTCGCCAAGACGACGATGATCCGCACGCTCTCCGAGGTCATGGACCTGAAATTCAACCGCATCCAGTTCACGCCCGACTTGATGCCTTCCGACATCACCGGCACCGAGGTGCTCGAAATCAACGACGCCACCGGCCACAAGGAGTATCGCTTCATCAAAGGCCCGATCTTCTGCAATATCCTCCTCGCCGACGAAATCAACCGCACGCCGCCAAAGACACAGGCCGCGCTGCTGGAGGCGATGCAGGAGCACCGCGTCACCGCCGCCGGCCACACCTACCAGCTCACGCTGCCGTTTTTCGTCCTGGCCACGCAAAACCCGCTCGAACAAGAAGGCACCTACCCGCTGCCCGAAGCGCAGCTCGACCGCTTCATGTTCAGCATCTACATCGATTACCCGACCGCGGAGGAAGAGGAGGAAATCGCCCGCGTCACCACCCGGAAGAGCAAGGTCGAGTTGCAAAAGGTTCTCAACAGCAAGGAAATCCTCGAACTGCAGGAGGTTGTCCGCGACATGCCTGTTTCCAACCACGTCGTCAAATACGCCACGCGCCTGGCGCGCTCCACGCGGCCCGTCGGCGAACACGCGCCGGAGTTCATCAAGAAATGGATTCACTGCGGCGCCGGCCCGCGCGCCTCGCAATACCTCGTGCTCGCCGCCAAAGGCCACGCTGTTGCCGAAGGCCGCCTGCTGGTGACCACCGACGACGTGCGCGCCATCGCGCGGCCGATCCTGCGCCACCGCATGTTCACCAATTTCGCCGCCGACGCCGAGGGCATGGACACCGACAAGATCGTCCAGCGCCTGCTCGAGGAAGTGCCGGAGCCGGGCGAGAAGGACTACTGAGGAGTAGGGCGGAGTAATGGGGGAAATGGAGTATTGGAGTGTTGGAGTAATGGAATAAGGGAAGACACTTATCTCCGTCGTTCTCCCACGACTCCATCCCCCCATTACTCCACTGCTCCACTGCTCCAACACTCCATTCCTCCATTCCCCTCACTCCGCCCTTGACCGCGCGTTGAGCGGGCCGCAGAATCGCGGCCGGTCCCATGGCTCTTCCGAAGTTTTTTCAGAATTGGGCCGAGGACTTGGAAACCTTTGTCCTCGACGTCATCTTCGAGCGCCGCCGCGGCAAACGCGCCAACCTTCTGCGCGCGTTCCTGACGGCGCTCTCGCAGCTCTTTGCCCTCGCGGTCCAGTTGCGGCTCTGGAGCTACCGGATGCGATTGCTGCGCGACCGGACGCTCGGCTGCCTGGTGGTGAGCGTCGGCAACCTCACCGTCGGCGGCACCGGCAAGACGCCCGTCGTGGAAAAATTCGCCCGTGCCCTGGCCCAGCGCGGCCGGCGCGTCGCCATCCTCTCGCGCGGCTACAAGAGCGCCAAGCGCCCGTTGCTGGAACGCCTGCTCGTCAAATTCACCGGCATGGAGCGGCTCTCGCCGCCGCGCATCGTCAGCGACGGCGAATCGCTGCTGCTCGATTCGCACCAGGCCGGCGACGAGCCTTACATGCTCGCGTCCAATCTCAAGAACGTCATCGTGCTGGTGGACAAGGATCGCGTCAAAGCCGGCAAGTATGCGATCGAGAAACTTCAGGCCGACACGCTGCTGCTCGATGACGGCTTTCAGTATCTCCACCTCAAGAGCCGGCTGAATCTGGTGCTGATTGACCGCACCAACCCGTGGGGCACCGGCCGCATGTTGCCGCGCGGCACGCTGCGCGAACCAATCCGCAATCTCAGCCGCGCCTCCTACGTCTTTATCACCAAATGCGACGGCAGCGACATCAGCCCGCTCCGCGACCAGATTCGCGCGCTCAATCCCACCGCCGACATCATCGAGTGCGCCCACCGCCCGCTTTACCTTCAGGACGTTTTCACCGGCGTGCGCAAGCCGCTGGAGTTCCTGCGCAATCTCGACATCGCCTCCCTCAGCGGCATCGCCGCGCCGGAGGGCTTTGAGGAATCGTTGGAGAAACTCGGCGCTCACCTCGTCTGTTCCCACCGCTTCGCCGATCACCACCGTTACAGCCAGCAGGAAATCATCAACGTCATCAACCGCAGCCACAAGAGCGGCGCCAAAGCGGTCATCACCACCGAGAAGGACGCGGTGCGCTTCCCGCTGGTCGAGCGGCGTGACGTGTCCATCTACTTCATGCGCGTCGAAATCGAAATCCTCCACGGCGCGACCGACTTTGACGACGCCGTGGGCCGCATCTGTTTCAGTTGACATGAACCCACGCCGCGTTCTCATCCGTTCCGTGAACTGGCTCGGCGACGCGGTCATGACGATGCCCGCCATTCAGCGGCTGAAACAGGCCCGGCCGGACGCGCAGTTGGCCGTTCTCACCGGCCCGAAGCTCGCCGACCTCTGGCGGCTGCATCCCGATGTGAGCGAAGTGATCGTCCACGAGCCGGACAACTGCCCGTTCGCCCTGCTCCGGCAGGCGCGCGAACTGCGGCAGGGCCGGTTCGATGCCGCGGTCATCTTTCCGAGCTCCTGGCGCAGTGTGCTGCCGATCCGGCTCGCCGGCATCCCGCGGCGCATCGGTTACGGCGGCCACGCGCGCGCGTGGATGCTGACGGACCGGCTGGAGGAATCCGCCGACTACCGGACAAAACCGGTGATGACACCGGAGGCCATCCGGAGTTTTGGAAACGGCGGGCCCGCGGCGGCGGAGCGGCCTGTCTTCAAACACCAGGTTCATCGCCATCTCCAACTCGCCGCCTGCCTTGGCGCCGACGCCACACCGTGCGCGCCGCGATTGCAGCCCGGCGCGCCGCCGGCCGACGCGCTTCTGCCGCAGGACAAACCGCTGCTGGCGCTCAACGCCGGCGCGGAATACGGCCCCGCCAAACGCTGGCCGCTCGACCGCTTCATCGCGGCGGCGAAGGCGATGGTCGAACGGCATCACGTTCGCTGGGTGATCATTGGCGGGCCGAAGGAAACCGATCTTGGCGGCCAGATCGTTGCCGCGCTCGGCGGGCAGCACGCCATCAACCTCGCCGGCCGGACGACGCTTTTGGGCCTGTGCCACGCGCTGGCGCAGTGCCGCCTTCTGCTGACCAACGATAGCGGCCCGATGCACCTCGCCGCCGCGCTGGGCAAACCCGTCGTGGCCATTTTCGGTTCCACCGAGCCGGCGTTGACTGGCCCCGACCTTGCCGGCGGCGCACGCCATGTGCTGCTGCGCCGCGCGCCGCCCTGCTCGCCGTGTTTTCTGCGCGAGTGCCCGATTGATTTCCGCTGCATGACCGCGATCACGACAGAGGAAGTTGTGGGGGCGGTGGAGAAAGTGATCAGTATTCAGTAATCAGTGGGTCGGTCATTGGATTGGGTGCATCTCAGGTTTTGAAACGTGTGTGTGAATGGGTCTGAACCACGCTTTTTGTTGATGCGTGTTTCGGAGCTTTCCGAGCGCGCCGAAGGCGCAGCGGTAATCCAGCCCAGGGCAAGCGCGAGCGCCGCCCTGGGTGGGAACGTCGCCATCTGGCCGCCCTGAAAGGGCGGCGGTAACGACACGTCCGCGTTTTGCCTGCGCCCTTTCAGGGCGCACCTCATTACCTGCGGCTATCCCAGGGCGGCGCTCGCGGACTCGCTTGCCCCGGGCTGATTTACTCGGCACCTTCGGTGCGGTCGGAGGGGAGTAGTCCAAGACCTCAAGTGCGCCCCATTGGATTCCCAGAATGATTGGATACTGACCTACTGATCACTGATCACTGGTTACTGGTTACTGAATGTTCCCCTCTTCCGCGTCGATGAACATCTGCTCCACATACGCGAGCAGGTGGATGAGAAAAATATCGTGATCGCGTTCGGTGGGTTTGAGGTGCCTGGCCGGCCGGTTCATGTCGGCTTCGGTCACGTTCCAGCGGCTCCCCATGACCAGTCGCGCCTGATTGAGCGCGCTGAGCCACGCGGCGGCGTGGTTTGCAGGGAAAACAACGCGCCAGCTCTCGCCGTGCGCCGGGTCTTTCTCCAATCGCCCGAGGTCCGCCGCCATCAACTCATAGTTCGTGCGCCACAATGCCTCCAGTCCCGGCACGACCAGTTCGCGCCAGTCGCGGTTGATGTTCTCCTGCGAGGATGGTTTGGGCAACAACCGCTCGCGCACGGCGGGCGGCTGCGGCTCCGCAAGCAACACCGGCACGCTGGACAGGATGTGCCGCCAGGATTCGTCCACGCCCGCGAGGCACAGGTTCCCGTCGGCCAGTCTTTGAAGATGCAGCGACATCACGGCTGCGCCTTTTCCATGATGGCCATGAGATGATATTGCTGCAACACGTGCACGTAATGTTCCGCCGGCTCCCGCCCGCCGGTCCAGACGATGGACTGGCCGCGCGTGTGCACTTCCATCATGTGCGCCTTCGCCTTCTGCCGCGGGTAGCCGAACACCTTCTGGAAAACCATCGTGACGTAGCTCATCAGGTTGATCGGATCGTTCCGCACGATGACGTGCCACGGCGGAGCGAGGTCGGTTTTCGTTTGTTCCGTGACCGTCTCAATGACGCCCGGCGCGGTCGCCGGGCCGGCGGCGTCGGCGCGCGGAGGCGTCCTGCTTGAAAATAAAGTCCGTTTCGCCATCGCGTTTTACCGTAACAGCCAGCCCGCGCGTTGTCCACCGGCGGCGTGAGGAGGCACATGGACGGACGCATCCCAGTTTTGGGTCGGATTGAGAAAACGGACTGCCAAGTCCGTGGCTTCGCCCTCTCCAAAAACCGGGATGCGCCCGCACCCGGAAAAATAGTAGCAAATTTCTCTTGACATGCAAGAGAATTATTCTATATTCTTCCCCTGATGAAAGAGGTCGTCAACGGGGCGCAAGAAGCCCCAAACGGCGCTCCGGAAAGCAGCCCGAACGCGGCCGGAGAGCCAATCTGGCGCACCCGGAAGCCATCCACGGATTGCACGGATTGTTCGGACCGCTCGGATTGCCCAGATGGCGCTGGACCGCCCAAGCGGCAAAATCGCCCCCGGCGTGGACAGCGGGGAGCGGGCGTAAGGCCGGTTTTCCTCCCGGCAATCATTTGGACTTGTTTTCAAAACGAACCCATATGACGACCTCCACCAAAACTGGAAAACATCGTTTTTCTGTGGAAAACGCGCATTTCGATGCCCGGAGACCATGAAATCAAAAGGCTATTTTTACGAAACGAACCCAAATGATTTAGCCGCGTCGCGGAAGGATACAGTTGGGCGCCGGCCCTTGACTGTAGCGCGGGGAACGACACAGAGCCTCCAAACCGCCTGTTCAGTCCAAATGAATCCGACTCAATCCGACCTGATCCGGCTCAACCCGGCTCAATCCGGCCGTGGGAAACCCGATGCCGGTTGCAAGGATGCGAATGACCGGGGCTTGGACAATGATTTGAACGCCGCCGCGCCGGCCGCTATCATAACGTCATGAAGCTGGTGGATACACACGCGCACCTGACCGACGGGCGTTTTCACGATGACCTCGACGCCGTGGTGCGCCGGGCCGCCGAGGCCGGCGTGGGCAGGATCATCACCCTGGCGACGACGCTGGAGGACTGCGAGGCAGTGCTGAAACTGACGGAGCGGTTTCCGGCTGTGTTCGCGGCGGTGGGCGTGCATCCTCACGCCGCGGATGCGTCGCCAGCCGACGTGACGGGTGCGTTGGCGGAGTTCGCGAAACATCCCAAGGTCGTCGCCATCGGCGAGGCGGGGATGGATTACCATTACCTGCCGGGCCGGACGCAGGGCCGGCCCGACCTCGACGCGCCGGCGAAAGCCAGCCAGCGTCGCGTCTTCGCGCAGCAACTCGAACTGGCAGCGCGGCTCGACAAACCCATTGTCATCCATTTGCGCGAGTGCGCCGGCGATTTGCTGGAGATGGTGGCACCGTATCGCGGCCGGTTGCGCGGCGTGTTTCATTGTTTCAGTGAGGAAGGCGGTGTGGCGCGCCGCGTCGTGGACTTGGGCTTCCACATTTCATTCAGCGGCATGCTGACGTTCAAGAAAAACATGGTCTTGCGCGAGACAGCGGCGGGGTTGCCGCCGGAACGCGTGATGGTGGAGACGGATTGCCCGTACATGTCGCCGGAGCCGCATCGCCGCGAACGTTGCGAGCCGGCGTGGGTCGTCCACACGGCGGGGGCGCTGGCGGCGGCGCGCGGCGTACCAGTGGAAACGGTGGCGCGGCAGACGACGGAAAACGCGGAGAGGTTGTTTGGATTGCCGGCGGCGGGCTGAGACAGGGGAACGAAACTCCGAATTCCAACCCCAAGGAATTTCAAATCTTAAATTTCAAATTCCAAACATAAGCCGCACGGCAGCGCCGTTGTTTTTGGATTTGAATCCGGGCGCTTCCTTGGAGTTTGGAATTTGGAGTTTGGAGTTTCCTACGCCGTCGCCGCCAGTCTTGCTTCCGGCGAGCAACCGAGTTTGACGGCGAACTGAACGGCGGCAAGGAAGCTGGCGGGATTGGCGACGTTGCGACCGGCGATGTCGTAGGCGGTGCCGTGGTCCGGCGAGGTGCGGATGAACGGCAGGCCGAGGGTGATGTTCACGCCGTTGTCGAACGCGAGCATCTTCAGCGGCACCAAACCCTGGTCGTGATACATCGCCACGACGGCGTCGAACTCGCCCTTGTAGGCTTCGTTAAACAGCGTGTCGGCCGGACGCGGGCCGATGGCGGTGATGCCTTTCTTCACCGCCGCCTGCACGGCGGGCGCGATGATCTTCTCTTCCTCGTTGCCGAAAATGCCGTTATCGCTGGCGTGCGGGTTCAGACCGGCGACGCCGATGCGGCGCCGCGACAAGCCAAATTTCTCCAGGGCCGCGTGGGTCAACTCGATGACGTCGAGCAGCTTTTGCTTGGTCAGCGCGCGGGGGACTTCCTTCAGCGCCAGATGAGTCGTGGCGAGCGAGACCCGCAACCACGCCGTCGGCGCGAGCGCGCCCGGAACCGGCGGTGGTTTTTGGAAATGGCCGACGAGCATCATGGCGGTGCGCTTGGCGTGGGAGAGTTTGCCGAGCAGCTCTGTCTGGCCGGGTGTGTTGATGCCGGCGGCGTGAAGCGCAGCCTTGTTGAGCGGCGCCGTGACCAGCGCGGCGATTTTCTTGGCCCGCGCCAGTTTGACGCCGTACTCGAGCCATTCAGCGGCGGCTTTGGCGGCGCGCTTGTCGGGTTTGCCCGGCTCGACGCTGGCCAAGTCGTGTTTGCCGACTTCGACGAGTTCGAACGTGGGCCGCACGCCGAGGCTGCGGCACGCGCGGTCGAGAACGCCCGCGTTGCCAATGATGAGGTATTGGTAATTCGGCGGCATCCGGCCGCTGGACAGGGCCTTGACCACGATCTCGGGCCCAATCCCTGCTGCGTCGCCGATGGTGATGCCGATGACGTCGCTGGTTGTAGTCATGGTGACCTCAGAAGTATCGGATATATGCTTTCTGCTTCAATCGTTCGATCCATTTTTGCTCGCGCTCTCTGCGCATCTCCTGCGCCAGATTTTTTTCCACTTCGCCGCGCACTTCCGTCATGGTGCGGGTGCGTTGCGGCCGCACTTCATCCACTTGGATGATGTAAAAACCGTTCTCGGTTTCGATGGCTTTGCTGTGCTGGCCGGCCGTCAGCGTAAACGCCACGTCGGCCAGTTCCTTGCGCAAGCCCGATTCCTTGTCCACCCAGCCCCAGTCGCCGCCCGGATTTTTCTGGTTGCCGCTGGAGTAAATGTTCGCCAAGGCGGCGAAATCCGCGCCGGTTTCAAGCTTCTGCCAGAGATTGTTGGCCAGATCGCGAGCCTCGGCGTTGTTGGAGAGAAGATCTTTTCGGACGACGATCATGCGGAGCCGGACCTGATAAGGGAGCGTGAACTTCCCCTTGTTCTGATTGTAATATTGCTCGACCGCCGAGGGCGAGATCACAATGTCGGAGGAGACTTCCTTGTGCCGCAACGCCTGCACGATCACCGGCTCGCGCACGTTCTTCTGCTTCCACTGTTCCAGCGTCATGCCGCGGGCCTGGACGGTGCGGATCAACGCATTCTTGTCGCCACCGAATTGTTCCTCAATGATCTCGTGCATGCGGGTGTCGAAGACATACTCCGGCAGCTTGTAGCCCTTGTCGGTGAACTCTTGGAGGATCAGCGCGCGCTCGACCAGCGTGTTGATCGCGTCCACCCAGATCTGTTGCTTTTTCCGGTCGAGTTCCTCGCCGGTATAATTGAGGCGATAGGCGTTCTCAATGGCGGGGATTCCCACCTCCCTCACATCGGAAACGGTAATCAGCCGGTCGTTGACGATGGCCGCAATTCCGTCAACAGCCGTCTCCGCAACCGCTTGAGTGCTGATACCAACCAGCAGCGCCGCAAACGGGGCACAATAAAACAACTTCCGCATTTCGTTATATCTCATCATGGCAGGACTTTGGGCCATCTTCAAGCTTGAAATTCCTGCAAACATAACCAACTGAAATAACGGATCTTATATCTTGAATTGGCCCGCTAACTGACTGGTTTTTGCTGGCAAATGCTCTTTTTCAGTTCTGCCAGAACTTGGTGGATGTCCTTCAGTTTCGCCGTCGCTGTCTGGCCGCTGAGGCGGGGAAACTTGTCGTTGATTTGCACATAATCGTCGCCCCGGGTCAGCATGATTCTGTCACCGCGGGTTTCCACGTTTGTCACGCCGACGTTGCCGGCGAAGAGTTTCAGCGTTGCCAATTGCAGCAGCAGTTCCGCCGCGGCTGGTGGCTTGCCGAACCGGTCGCGCATTTCCTGCCGCAGCGAGCCGATCTCTTCGACGGACGCCGCCTGCGCCAGCTTCCGATACATCTCGATCCGCTGCCGCGTGTCCGAGACATAATCATGCGGCAGGAAACACGGTGCGCGGGCTGCCGTGGGGCGCGGAGCGTCGAGCGTTGGACGTGAAATATCCTCTTTTAGCGACGCTCTACGCTCCACGCTCCACGCTCCACCCTCCCCCTCCGCCTCGCCCGGCGTCAACGCGAGAAAATCCAGCCGTGTGCGGACCTCCACGCGGGGTTTCACCTTCCGGCCTTTGAGCTGGCCGATGCTTTCCTTCAACAACTGGCAATACAACTCGAAACCGACGGCGGTGATGTGTCCGCTCTGCTGCCGGCCGAGGATGTTGCCCGCGCCGCGGATCTCCAGGTCGCGCATGGCGATCTTGTAGCCGCTGCCGAGCGAGGAATACTGGCGGATGGCCGAGATGCGCCGCCGGGCGGAGTCGAAGAGATGACCGTGCCGCGGCAGCATCAGGCAGGCGTAGGCCTGATGCTTGTAGCGGCCGACGCGCCCGCGGAGCTGGTAGAGGTCCGCCAGCCCGAACCGGTCAGCGCGGTCAATGATGATCGTGTTGGCGTTCGGGATGTCGAGGCCGCTCTCGATGATCGTCGTGCAAAGCAGCACGTCAATCTCGCCGTTGACGAACCGCTGCATCACCGACTCCAGCTCGTCCTCGTGCATCTGGCCGTGCCCGATGCCGACGCGCGCCTCCGGCACGAGTTGGCAGATGCGCAGCGCCACCTTCTCGATGTCGTAGACGCGGTTGTGGAGGTAATAAATCTGCCCGTCGCGCGCCAGCTCGCGCCGGATCGCGTCGCGGATGACGCGCTCGTCGTAGGCGCAGACCGTCGTTTGCACTGGCAGCCGGTCCGCCGGCGGAGTGTCGAGGCTCGACAGGTCGCGCAGGCCCATCAACGACAGATACAGCGTCCGCGGGATTGGCGTCGCCGTCAGCGTCAGCACGTCCACCATCTTGCGCAGCCGCTTGAACGTCTCCTTGTGCGCCACGCCGAAGCGCTGCTCCTCGTCCACAATCACCAGTCCGAGGTCGCGGAACTGCACGTCGCCTGACAGCAGCCGGTGCGTGCCGATGACGATGTCGAGCGAGCCTTCGCGCAGCGCCCGCAGGATGCGGTTCTGCTGGCGCGTTGTGCGGAACCGGCTGAGCATCTCGATCCGCACCGGGTAATCCGCCATCCGCTCGCAGAAGGTGTTGAAGTGTTGTTGCGCCAGCACCGTCGTTGGCACCAGCACGGCGACCTGCCGGCCGTCCATCACCGTCTTGAACGCCGCGCGCATCGCCACCTCCGTCTTGCCGTAGCCGACATCGCCGCAGAGCAGCCGGTCCATCGGCTTCGACGCCTCCATGTCGCGCTTGATTTCCTCCGCGCTCGTGAGCTGGTCCGGCGTCTCCTCGTAGATGAACGCCGCCTCGAACTCGCGCTGCCACGCCGTGTCCGGCTTGAACGCGTGCCCCGGCAGCGCCGCGCGCGCCGCCTGCAACTCCAGCAGTTCTGCCGCGAGGTCGCGCGTCGCCAGCTCGGCTGCGTCGCGGCTCTTGCGCCACGCCAGCGAGCCGAGCCGCGACAACGGCGGCGCCGCCTTGCCCGCGCCGACGTAGCGCGTCACCAGGTGCGCCTGCGCCACCGGCACGTAAAGCCGCGCGCTCCCGGCATACTCGACGGTCATCACCTCCTGCCGCGCGCCGCCGATGTCCACCTCCTGCAAACCACAGTAGCGTCCGATGCCGTGCTCGATATGCACCACAAAGTCGCCTTCTTCCAACTCCGCGATGTCACTGATGCGCCGCGTCTCGTGCGGCAGCCGCTTCGCCAGCTTGCGCGGCCGCAGAATGCGATAACGCCCGAAAATCTCCGCGTCGCTTACCACTACCAGCCGCGCGTCCGGCCAGATGAACCCTTGCGCCAGCGTGCCGATCTCCAGCCGCAACGGCACGCCGTCGAGGCTGTGCAGCGGCAGAATTTCCTTCAACCGCTGCCGCTCGCCCTCGTTGTTGCAGAAGACGAAAACCTCGCAGTCCTGCTCCGTCCACAGGCGGAGCTGGGAGAAAAACCTTTTCCGTTCCTGCTCCGCCACGCCCGCCTCCGGCAGCCCGCCGGAAATCGGCCGGTAAGCCTCCAGTGAATTGATCGTCAATTCCACGCTGCCCGCCGTCACCACGTCGCTCAGCGCGACGACGCTGTAGTGGCGGTCTCTGATCGCCGTTTCCCCATCCGCTGCTGCAGGCTGCGTGCCCTCATGCGGCGCCGCCGTCAATGGTTCAGTCAGCCGCTCGAACGGCAAATGAAATGGGTCGTCTTTCGGCAACTCCGCCGCGTAGCGCCGCGCCGCTTCCGCCAGCCGGTCCGGTTCGTCGAGCACCAGCAGCGTGTCTGCCGGTAGAAAATCGAGAAGATCGCCGAGCCACGAATCGGCCGGGTCGGCAGGTTGTTCGCTGGCAGGGCGTGCCGTCCCGGCGAGCGGGGGCGATTCTGGCGGCAACACCGCCGGCTCGCTTGCCTTGCCGTTTTTCTCGCGTTCCTGCCAGCGTTGCTGCAACAAACCAATCTCGCCCGCCGGTCCGATCACGCACGACTCGACGCGCCCGGCGCTGACTTGCGTCGCCACGTCGAACCGCCGCATGGAGTCAATCGAGTCGCCAAAAAACTCCAACCGCAGTGGTGTTGGCTCGTCGAGCGGGAACAAATCGAGGATGCCGCCGCGCACCGCGAACTGCCCCCGTTCCTGCACCTGCGCCTCGCGCGCGTAGCCGAGCCGCACCAGCTTGCCCGCCAGCGAATCCATTTCCATCTCCTGCTCGGTGCGAAGCTCCAGCAGCAGCGACCGAAATGCCCGCGGCGAGAACGTGCGTTGCAGCAATGACTGGACGGACGCGACGATGATGGGAAGATGGAGTGATGGGTCTTGGCCCGTCTGGAATGTGGGAGGGACCTTGGCGTTCCGACCAGCAGAATCGCCGCGCTGAGGCGGCTCCCACATTTTTTCCGACAAACGCTTCAACACGCGCAGCCGGTCGGCGATGACATCGGCGCTGGGCAGGCCGGCGTGCGGCAACGATTCCCACGCGGGATAGAACTGAGGTTCCGTGCCGAACGCGATGAGGCTTAGTTCCCAGGCTTCCTGCGATTTCAAACCGTCGGTGACAATCAGCAGCGGCCGGGAAAGTTTTCGCGCCAGCAACGCCGTGAGGAATGGACGCGCCGGTTCCGCCACCGGCGCCAGAGACAAAAAAGGCCCTCCGGCGATTGCCGCAGCGGCCCGGGGGGTCTCAGCGCAATCCAGCGCAATTTCTACCGGGCCTTTGTCCATTTCGGATTTCGGATTGTGGATTGCGGATTTGACGGATTCCGCATCCCACAATCCGAAATGCCGTTGCTTGCGAGGTTCTCGCAAGCGCGCCCAACTGTAGCGGCAGTCTCAGACCGCCGCAAGGCAGGGCCAGACCAGCCAAAGTAACAATACGCGTTCTACGCCGATCTGTCAGCGTTGATAAATCTCGGTCCGAAAAATGTAGGGTGTCTTACCTTTTGGGAAAAGGTCGTTGATCAAATACTCGACCGTCTTCAGAAGTTTTTCTTTCTGTCCTTTCTCAAAACTGAAGCCAATGTCACGACTAAATCCTTCAATTTCCCAAAATCCTCTGGCTACGGAACGATGGTCCTCGAATTTGATGCCTTGCTGGGTAAGCCACTCGATCAGCTTCTTGACGGTTTCTTCCGGCAGGGCGAAAACCGTCGGAAGTGCGTCGGGAAGAGCGCCTTTATAAGGCTCATAATCCAAGCCTGGAGACCTGTTTTTCTTTTCCTTTTCGAGGACAGAGATCCCAACAAAATAGGAGTCACTGCATATAGTTACAATGCAATTCCAAACCCCATCCGAAGGGGACATGTTTGCCCGGATGTCCTGTGAATCGGATGTTTGAGCCGGCTTTTGATTTACAGTTTTGGCCAGCGCATCCAGCAACTTTTGTTTGTCCGCGAGTTTCTCGTCATGACTGACAGTTCTTGAATTCATCACCGCATCCGCCTCTTTTGCTTTTTCGAGTCGTTCCTTTTCCATCTTTGCTTCGAGGTCGGGAGGCTCTTCAGATGAAATCTTCCAGAGCTTCATTTTCTTTTGCTTGTCCAATTCAAAATGAAGCGTTTGATCCGTGGGATCGAATTCGAGTTGCAATTCTCTTGGCAGGTTTTTGCCGCGACCTCGCAAGTCAATGTCACGCCCACGCAGGACAATTCCCTTGTCTGTAACCGACCAACGAATGATGTCTCCTCCGACCGACATGGCAAACGTGCCTCGGCCATCTTTTCGGAGTCCCAGGAAGGCTTGGCCGAAGGCCTCTTGCTCTTTATTGCTCCAAGAACCGACGTAGTCGAATCCGAACGAAGTGAGCGGCCAGAAAAGCACAGCTAGCAGAAAAAATGCAAATCGAGTTTTAATACGAGCCTCCACTTGCCAGTTTGGCAGTGATTCGAGGTCAAGTAAATCTCCGAATGAACTGGATCACAATCCGGCCATCCGCCATTCGTCTCACACGCCGCCTACTTCGGCAGCAACTCGGCGACGAGCGACTTCTCTTCCTTCAACTCGTTCTCCGTCGCCGTGATCTTCGCGCGACTGAAATCGTTGAGCGGCACGCCCTGCACGATTTCCCGGTTTTTGCCGTCGCTGCGCATTGGATAGCTGAAGATGAGGCCCTTTTCAATGCCGTAGCTGCCGTCGGAGCAGACCGCGACGCTGAACCAATCGTCCTTCGGCGTCGGCGTCGTCAGCGCGCGCACCGTGTCCACGACGGCGTTGGCGGCGCTGGCGGCGCTGCTGAGGCCGCGCGCCTCGATGATGGCCGCGCCGCGTTTCTGGACGGTGGCGATGAAGTCCTTCTCCAGCCACTCGCGGTGGCCGATGACGTCGGTGAGGGGCCGGCCGCCGATCTTCGCGTTGAAGAAATCCGGATACATCGTGGAACTGTGGTTGCCCCAAATGGCGAGGTTGGTGACGGCGGCGACATCCGCGCCGGCTTTCTTCGCGATCTGGGTCCGGGCGCGGTTCTCGTCGAGCTTGGTCATCGCATGCCAGCGGTCGCGGGGGACGCCGGGCGCGTTGTTCATGGCGATGAAACAGTTGGTGTTGCACGGATTGCCGACGACGAGGATGCGCACGTCGCTGGCGGCGTTCTTCTGGATGGCGTGGCCCTGGCCGATGAAAATCTTGCCGTTGATGCCGAGCAGGTCCTTGCGCTCCATGCCGGCCTTGCGCGGGACGCTGCCGACCAGGAGACACCAGTTCACGCCCTTGAAGCCTTCGTTGAGGTCGGCGGTGGGCACGACGCCTTTGAGCAGCGGGAACGCGCAGTCCTCGAGTTCCATCACGACGCCGTTGAGCGCTTTCAACGCCGGCTCGATCTCAATGAGGTGAAGGATCACCGGCTGCTCCGGCCCGAACATCGCGCCGGAGGCGATGCGGAAAAGAAGCGAATAACCGATTTGGCCGGCAGCGCCGGTGACAGCAACGCGAATGGGTGTTTTGTTCATGTAATGGCTCCAAGTGCGCGGAATATAGGTGGCCGAGTCCGGTCGCGCAAATTTTTTGGCGAAAAAAGGCCGCAGCCTTCACCGCGCCAGGCGGAATCACGACCGCGGCTGCGCGTGAGTCGTTGGCGCGGCATCTCGAAGTTTCGGTCTTGTCCGGCCCATGGCGACGGCGTAGGCTGCGCGGCGTCAGCGGTAACTTGTGTTGATCGCGGCAACGAAAGGAGTTCGCCATGAAAGCTGAAGAGAGCGGGTCTGTGACACGTCGCCATTTTTTGGAGACAACCACCGCGGCAACGTTGGGGGTGCTGGCGGCAAACCACCCGGCGCCAGCGGCCGGCGAACCGGCGGCAGGCATGAAGTATCGCCGGCTCGGCCGCACCAACCTCAAGATTTCCGAGATCGGTCTGGGCTGCGCCAGCGGGCTGCGTTCGCAACAGCTTGGGCCGGAGCAGTTCAATAAGTATCGCGAGGCGCTTCCGATGATCGCGCAGCGGTTGCTGGACCACGGCGGCAACTTCGTCGCCACCTCTGCCAGCTACCACGACACCGAGGAGATTCTCGGCCGCGCGTTGAAAGGCCGCCGCAAGGACGTCTTCATCTTCACGGCGTCCGGCAAGAAGGACGCCAAGGCCGTCATCGCCGACTGCGAGCGGAGCCTGACGCGGTTCCAGACGGACGTGATTGACGGCTACTTCGGGCACGGCGGCTGGAGCGACGGATTTGGCGAGGCGGCGCAGACGCTCAAGCAGCAGGGCAAAATCCGCTTCATCGGCATGAGCTGCCACATCCCTGAGAAACACCGCGAGCGCGTCGAGGCGGGTTTGGTGGACTTCATTTTCCAGCCCTACAACTACATGAACCTCGCCAAGTGGACGGAGAAGACCGACCGCGTTGGCACGGAGGAACTGTTCGAGCTGTGCAAGAAGAAGGACGTGGGCGTGATGGTGATCAAGCCGATGACCGGACACTTCATTCCCAACTGGGCGAAGCAGACCGACGATCCGAAGGTGGCCGGGCTGCTCACGGAACTGAAGACGGTCGGTAAACAGAACCTCTACCAGGCGTTTCTGTTGTGGGTGTTGAAGAACCCCAACGTCTGCTGCGCCATCGTCGGCATGGGCGCGACGCAAGACGTGACGGAGAACTGCGCGGCGCTGACGCAGAAGTTCGGCGCGCTCCATGAGCGCCTGCTGGAGCAATACGCCGCCCTCGCCACGGGCGACTATTGCCGGATGTGCGAGACGTGCGTTCCAACCTGTCCGGCGGGCGTGCGCATCCCGGACATCCTCCGCTACCGCATGTATCACCAAAACTACGGTCATCGCCGCGACGCGCGCGAACTCTACGCCGCGCTGCCGGCCCATCAACAAGCGCCGGCCTGCACGGAGTGCGGCCAGTGCGAACAGGTCTGCCCCGCCCGGCTTGCGATTGTCCGAAAGCTCAAAGCCGCCCATGAGTTGCTGGCCTGACGCACACCCGTTGCGAAGAGGAACGCCGGTCTTATGAACCGTTCGCTGATTTTCTCCGGCTGGATTCTGGCTGGGTTGCTCGGCCTGTGTCAGACAGGTCTCGCCGACGAGGCCGCGAAAATCCCGACCTGCATGATCGTGGACGATCCGTCGCCGTTCTTCAACATGCGCTCGCTGAAGGACACCAACGTCTGTCACGAGATTCCCACATCGTTCTACGCCGAGTTTGGACAGTGGGCCGCGCAGAACGGCGTCAAGGGCAAGTTCAGCGTCGTGCCGTGTCTGGGCGGCATCAACCCGATTGACGGTTCGCTCGGTGAATACCCCGGCCACACGCGCGAGGAACGCCTGGCCTGGATCGCGATGATCAAGGAGTGGATTGCGCCGCGGTTCACCATCACGCCGGAAGTGATCACGCACTGGTATGTCTGGGACATCGCGGCGAAGCGGCTCAACGCCGGTCCGCAGACGGAAAACAACTGGCTCGCCGCACAACCGCTGGCGGTCCAGACGGAGTACATCGCCGAAGCGATGCGGATGCTCAAGAACGCGGGCATCGAAGCCGGCGGCCTGACGATGTGCTGGTCGTATCCCAAGGAGAAAAACGCTACACTGGGCGAGGCTACAGTCCGCGCCGCGGAAAAAGTGCTCGGCCTGAAATATGTGATGGTGTTCAACGACCCCGGCGAGCAACCGGAAGTCATTTACCGCGGCGACGACGGCGCGACGGCTGTTTCGCTCCATCCGGCGGTCACCGATGTTTACGATCACACGTTCGGCAAGAAGACCGAGCAGGACATCCTCCAGGACGCCGACCGCTACATCACCGCCGACGGCCAGCGCGGCCTCTTCGTCGAGCAGATCAAGAAGGGCAAGTGCCTCATCTTCTACACGCACGCCCAGTCGCTCTACGGCAACGGCGCCAAGAGCGGCTTCCGCGTCTTCCAGATGGCCGTCGAGCGGTTGAACCGGCACTACGGCAACCGCATCGAATGGATGACCGGCCTGGAAATCTGCCGCAAGTTTTGCCCGCCGCCTCGTTGAATGCCGCTCGGAATCGCGCCGCCGCGCCGTCCATGAAACAACATCTTCTGATTCTCATCGTTTTCCTGTTCGCGCCGCTGGCGGCGCTGCACGCTGCTTCCAAACCCGCTGTCGAGGTTGCGGATGAGCAGGTGCAGCACGACGTTGCCGTGTTGGCGGAACGCCACGTCATCAGCGTCCCGGACTATTGGCTGGAGCACGTCGTCACGGGTGGGAAGTGCGACGGCGCAAAGACGGCGACGCTGCTGGTCGAGGTGGCCAAGGTCTTCAAGCCGGTGACAACAACGGAGGAAGCCATCGCGCTGATCGCCCAGCGCGGCATCATCAGCCAGCCGGATTATTGGACCAGGCATGCGGTGGCGGGCGAAGTGTGCGCGGCCACCAGCGTCGCCGTTGTGTTGAACCACATTGTTGGGCGGCTGCCGGTGCCGCCGCCGAAATCCGCCAAAGCCGCACCGTTGGAGCCAACGCCGGTCGCGCAGTTGAAGAGCCAATACGACATCGTCATCGCCGGCGCGGGCACGGGCGGTTGCGGCGCGGCGGTCCAGGCGGCGCGCATGGGATGCTCGGTGTTGCTGCTGGAGGAGACGGACTGGATTGGCGGACAGATGAACGCTGCGGCGGTCACATCCATGGACGAGGGCCGGACGCTTTGCCGCGAGCGCGGCCTTTATCGCGAGCTGTGCGCGCTCATCATGGCGCATTACCAGCCGCTGGGTATCAACTGCGAGACGGCTTACTGGTTCCGTCACGTCTGCGTGGAGCCGCGCGTGGGCCGGCAACTCCTGCACACGCTGCTCGGCGATGCGCGCGGCGCGGGCGTGCTCGACCTGTCGCTTCGTTCGCGCGTGACGAAGGTGCTGAAGGACGGCAACGCCGTCACAGGCGCGGAGGTGGAGATCGTCACGGCGGAAGACAGGCAGACGCGCAGCATCCGAAGCCGGATTCTTGTGGATGCCACCGAGTGGGGCGATGTCATTCCGCTCACCGGCGCGCGATATCGTGTGGGCAACTGCACCAACGACTCGATCATCCCCACGCAGCGGGTGCAGGACAACACGTGGACCGCCGTGGTGAAACAATATCCGCAGGGCGTGCCCGCCGGGTTGCTCATGACCCAGCCGCCGCCGGGTTACACGGACAAGGTTCACGCGGCTTTCATCCGCTCGCTCATTGACGGCGCCGGGATAGGCATGAAGAACAAGCCGTGGACGTGGGCCACGTTCATCGGCTACCGCGCCATGCCGGACAGCTCGCGGCCCGGCGATTCGCCGCCCGTCACGCGCACGCACCTGAACTACAACAACGATTTTCCGGCGACGGTCGCCGAAATCGAAGACCCCGCGCGCCGTCAGGCCATCAACCGCGACATGCGGCTCAAGACGCTGCATCTGCTCTATTACATCCAGACAGCGCTCGGCAAAAAAGACTGGGCCGTCGCCAACGACGAAGGTTATGACACGCCCTACAACCGGGCGGAAATTGACGCGTGGCTCAAGGATCGGCCCGATCTCGCGCCGTATCGCGCCATCCTCTACCAATTCCCCGTCATGCCCTACACGCGCGAGAGCCGCCGCATCATCGGCCTGCACACGCTCGTCGCGCACGAGGTCGAGCGGTATCCGGGCAAGCCCACGCGCTTCCCGCACGCCGTCGCGTTGGGTGACTACGCGGTGGACATGCACGGCTCGATGACTCCGAAGTATCTGGAGGCGGGCCTCGACCGCCCCGAAGACATTCCGACGGAGCAGTTCGGCTCGCGCGGCCTCGGCCCGTTCCCGATTCCGTTCGAGTGTTTCATCCCGGAGACAGTGGACGGCTTCCTGCCCGCGGAGAAGAACATCTCCCAATCCCGCATGGCCAACGGCGCGACGCGCCTCCAGCCGCACACGCTGCTGATGGGCCAGGCGGCGGGCGCCATCGCCGCGCTTGCCGTGCAACGCAACGTCCGCCCGCGCGACCTCGATCCCGTGCTCGTGCAACAGGCGCTGCTCGACGCCGACGACATTCTTTTCCTGACGCCGATCAACGACATCCGGCGCGACGGCCCCAACTGGAAACCCGTGCAACTCGTGCTCACCTACGGCTTGCTGACGGAGGAGAAGGGAAAGTTCAACCCGCGCGCCGTGCTTGCCGCCGCCGACCTCACGAGGATCGTCGCCAAACTGTTTCCGTCAGCGCCTGCGCAGCCCGCTGCCGGCGATGCGCCGATCACCGGCGGGCGCTTCTTGCAGGCTCTCACCCGCGCGATTGCGGCATCGGGCCGTCCGTTTGAGTTGAAGGCGACGCTCAAAGACCCGGCGCAACCCATCACGCGCGCCGAAGCCGCGCAAGTGTTGGCCAAGTTGTTGGAGCAACGCGCCAACAGTGCCTGTCCGATTTCGCCGCGCTGAAAAACGCGGCACGCCTTGTGAAAAGAAAACGGAGGACGGACTGGCCGATTAGACGGACTCAGTTCAAAAGTCAGTGTCTTCGCCGTTTCAGGAAACGGCCGGCCATCCAGACCGACAGAGCTGGCGCCAGCAGGAGGGTCGTGGAAGCTTCGGGAACGAGTTGGTTCGGTGAAATCACGGTGACATAGTCGGCCATGGTCCAACTGTTGTCGTTCGTGTTGAGCGAATAGTATTGGATCGTCATGTTGTTGTCGGTCACTGTCGCCAGCGAGAATCCGAAGAATCCGTTGGTGTAGAGCATGTCCACTCCCGGCTCCGGGTTGTTACCGACTCCATCCATGGGCGCGCCGCCGTTGCCCTGAATCAATTGGATGATGTTGTTCCCGTAATCATTGGTGATGCTGGCAACGGTTTCATTGTGGACATGGCCGGTCAGGTAAAGCTGGACGCCGTTGGTGCCCAGCGCGTTCCAGAAATTCGACCGCGTCGAGAAGGCGGAGGCGCTGTCGCCGAAGAAATGTTCGCCCTCGCCGGTTCCCTCCGTCTGGAAGAACGGCTCGTGGGCCATGAAGACTTTGTAGGGTGAACTGGACTCCTGAAGCTTGCGGGTGACCCATGACTGATCCAGCTCATGGTATCCATTCGTGTGGTAGTAAAAGTACAGGTCTGCGGCGACGAAGGTGACGTTGTTGTGCGTGAAGGAGTAACTGAACCCCACCTGGTTGTCGTTCGTCCCGTTGTTCGGTCCGTTGGCCGGCACGTAGGCGCTGAACGCGTCGTAATAGGCCTGCTTGATGCCATCAATGGGTGGTCCCTCGCTGGAGTTGTTGTCGTGGTTGCCGCGCACGGGGTAGATCGGGATGCCTGTATTACCGGTGTAGTTGAAGACCGGCGCCATGGCCGTTTTCCAATCCGCATACTGAACCGCGTAGGTGAGATTCGTATCTGGCACGTCGTCGCCGTTGATCAAATCGCCGCACACCAACACCAGACTGGGATTCAGCGAGGCGATTTTCTGGGCGATGATGGGCAACTCCTCGCTCACGCCCGTCTTGGTTTTGTCGCGGTCGCCCTTCGTGTCGCCCAGCATGACGAAGGACCAGTCCGTTCCAAGGGCCGACGCGCCCAGAAGAGATCCGGCCAACCACACGGTCCATCTCGGGACCCGTTTCACGTTCATGACATCCATCCTCCAGTAAACTTGGGCCTGCACCGATGTTCCTGCCCGTCCGATATTTTCTCCAGCTGCGGTGAAGTCCGCTGCCGGCATGACAAGCGCCGGCGGCACCCACCCGCCAGTGTTGCCAGACCGAGAGTCAGCAACGCCATGCTTGAAGGTTCCGGAACCGGGGTGATCGCAAACGAAACCGTCGAAAGACTGGGCAGCGTCGTGCCCGCAATGCCCTGTTCCTGCCACGACGCTCCACTGTCGGACGTGTGCCAGATTTCGCCGTGGACGCCGCCCACCACCGCCCACACATCCCCGGTGCTTACTGCGCTGACGCCCAACGTGAAGGGACCGATGGACTTGTTGCTCCAGTTCGTGCCTCCGTCGAATGACCAATAGACGGCGCCGTCACAGGCGAGCCAGATGGTGGAATTGCCCACGATGGAAATCTCGTTGCCATCCTGGTTGCCGGTGATAGCGGATTGACGGAGCCAGGTTGTGCCGCCGTCCTTGGTATTCAACACGACGTAGCCGCCGAAGTCATTTCCTCCCAGGGTCCAGGCCGTGTTTGTGTTGAACGCTGCGATACCCAGGAGGTGGGTCGCCTGTGACACATCGCCTCCGCTCTGTCGGGTCCAACTCAAACCGCCATCCGTGCTCTTGAGGATCGTTGCGTAACCGCCCGATGCCGTCCCGGTCGCCCACACGGTGACACCGTCGAGTGTATAGATGCCTTGCATGTTCACACCGGTGTAGGCGGCTGGAATCTGGTTGGTCCACGTGGCGCCACTGTCGCTGGAATGCAGGATCGCGCTGTCACCGACGGCCCAGATGTCATTGAACCCGTAGGTAGCCACCTTCAGCAACGAGGCGCTGGGCAGTTGGGCCGCGGAGCCCTCCCGGGCCCATGTCAGGCCGCCGTCGGTTGTATGGTAGATCGTCCCATAGCCGTCACTCGCATTGCCCACCACCCAGGCGGTCAGGGGATCCACCGCCACCACTCCGTTGAATGATGCGTCCGCCAATTGTCCGTATCCCTGCCGGGTCCATGTCGCGCCGCTGTCGGATGTCCGCAGGATGGTGCCGTAGCCGTCCGCGCTGAAGCCCACGGTCCATCCCGCGTAGTCAGCGCCCTCGCTGCTCAAGATACCCGCGAGAAGGGTTCCAATCACCATAGACGGCATGGCTTTCATGGCTGTGGTCTCGGTCAGTTGTGCTTCAGGTTCTCTTCGTGACGCTCAGGGACTGTGTTGCTGTGGCCGCCTTCCGATTGTCAAACGGAAGCGAATGGTTCCTGAGGGGAAAAGTTCCGGATACAGGACGGCCATTGACCCCATGGTTGTCCATCAGCGCCAAATTGGGATTCCGCGTGGCGAATATCTGCACGAGGATATTCAGGTGGGGGGTGACTCCCGTGATGGTAGTCTCGCGATCGCCACGGGTGTTACCCGGCACGGCAAAGGTCCAGTCAGCTTGAAGCGCCGGCGTTTGTGGAAAGGCTGCGGCCGGCCACGCGCTGATTCTCGGTATCAGCTTCGTATTCATAAACAACGTCCACTTCTTACGATTAGCAGCAGGCTACGCTCATGCCTTTGCTTGTCTAGTTCATTTTCTCTTTCACCTGCCGATCCGCATCAGCAGCCACGCCAGCAGCACCATCAGCCCGACCGTGACCCACGCGAGCGCGAAACCCACGAGGTCTTCGCGGTAGCGGCGCAGAAATCCGCGCCAGCGCACGGCGGTGAACCACGTGCCGGCATCGAGCAAAATCAATTCCTCGCCGCGGTCGGCAGCCAGCGGTTTCGGCTGGCCCGACGGCAGATTTTCCTGGTCGGTGGAGCGCCGCATCCGGTCGAAGAACGCATCCATTCGCGCGGTCTCCTCCGGTTTCGTCAATAGGCTGACGACGATCAGCGTCGAGAAACTCACCAGCATCGCGAACCCAAACGGCCCCGGCAGCCATTTATAAACCAGCATCAACCGGCCGGTCTGGAGATGCGCCCACACGGCGTCGCTCGCGCAAAGGCTCGCGAACGCCGTTGAGAGATCGCACGGCTTCGCCGCCGTGCCGGGCGCGCACGTCGTCAGGTAAAGCGCCGCGTAGTAGCTCAGAAACGCAACGAAGGTCGCTGCCGCCGCGCCCCAGCGGTTGGCACGCCGCCAGAGGATGCCGCCGAGAAACATCACGCCGAAGAGCGCGGCGGCGGTTTCGGTGAACAGAAACGTGTTGAGAACGTTGCCGACCGTCAGCGCGAACAGGATGGCCAGCGAGGTCAGCGCCAGACCGCTGATGCGGCCGGCCCAGAGCAACTCCCGGTCGTTGGCGGCGGGGTTGGCGTAGGCGAGCCACACGTTGCGCGTGAACAGCGCGCCACTGTTGACCATGAGGTTGGAGCAGGCGGACATGTTCGCCGCCAGCACGCACGCGACCATGAGGCCGACGAGGCCGGGGCCGAGCAATTCGCGGCTCGCGTAGCCGAACGCATGTTCCGCGTCGGGCAGCGTCGCGCCGCGTTGGAGCACGAGCGCGGCGGCGATGAGGCCGGTGAGCGCCCAGCCGATGGTGCAGAACCGTTTCGTCATCGCGCCGTAGGTGTATCCGATACGGCCGGCGCGCTCAGTCGAGCCGGTCGCACAGAGCGAGAGCACGTGTGGTTGGGCGGTGATGCCGACGAGCCCGTTGAGGGCGAGCATGACGATGGTGAAGAGGTCCATTCCGCTGGCGCTGCTGTAGAGGTCGAAGAAATTTTCCGGCAGCACCTTGCGCATCCCGGCAAACCCGCCCACTTCGCGCAGGCCGAGCGGGATCAGCAGGAACGACAGCGTGATGATCAGGAAACTTTGCACGAAGTCCGTGTAAGCGGACGCGATCAGTCCGCCGAAGAAACTGTAGAGGACGAACGCCACGACCATCGCCATCACGACGCCGTTGGGCGAGATCATCTCGCCGCCGGTCGCCACCGAGATGACCTTGCCGGCGCCCTTGAGCATGACGCCCTGGTCGCAGATGAAGAAGGCGATGGCGAAGAGCGTGTAGGCAAACGCGAGCTTGCGGCCGTAGCGGTCCTCGATGATCTCCGCGATGGTGGTGCGTTCGCTGCGCCGATACCACGGGGCCATCAGCCAGTAGAGCGGCGTGATGAGCATGTTCTTCCACTGGAACCAGATCGTGGCGAACCCCATCCCGAACGTCGCCCCCGCCTGCGCCACCGGCTGCTCCGCGTGCGTGCCCGAGCCGAACGCCTGCCCGATCATCACCCACCACGGCAGCTTGCGGTCGCCGAGAAAATAGCCGCCGCTCGTGCGCGTCTTGCGCGACAGCCAAAGCCCGAACGCCGTGATGCCGGCGAAATAGCCAACCAGCACGATCCAGTCCAGCGTTCCGAATCTTGTCGCGTCATGCACGGCGGGTTCTCCAATTCACGCGCCGCCAGCATACACGCGCCCCGCGCGAAGGTGGAGGCTGATTTCGAGTCCGCTGCAAAACGAACGTTCGCGACCGGTGCGTTTCGATTTCCGAACAGACCGGATGCCTGTCCGCTGAACTCCGGTTTCGGGTTTCAGCCGGGTTGGAATCGTGCATTTGCAAAGTTAGGATGGTCGGATTCACCCGGATCTGGTCGGATCGGGCCGGATTGGGGTTATGCGGTTGTAAAAAAATTATAGTCGAAATCACTTTGACCCACTTTGACCCACTTTGACTGACTTTGACCGGGGTTTGACTGGAGACGCGGTTGGAGGCTCATGGCCAAAGGTGGATCGCGACCTCCGGGCGCGATTGCCGCTGAGAAGCGAAAGCATGGTCCTTAAGACGGGCATCTCATTTTTCAAACGAGGTTCCTTTTTCCCGCCTGCGGCTATCGCGCCCCGAGGTCGCGATCCACCTCGCGGCTCGACTGCATCCGGAAACTCATGGATGAGTGGACACGTCCCCGACCGCAATCTTTTCGCCTCCTTGCGTCGGCTGTGAAACGTGTGACATGTCCGAGTTGGTGTCTTCATTTGAAAACCATGGCTTCGCCGCCGTTGGTGTCCCGGCTTTAGCCGGTCGGGTTCCGAAGTCGGCCCGCCTGAAGGCGGGACACCAACGGCGGGCACACCGCGCCCAAAAGAACTGGCGTAGAGATGGCACATGGGGATTTTTGAGCAAGAAAAATCACTGCGCTAGCGCAGTGAAAAACCAGCCAAAAGTGCATGTTTTTCAGGAGGCAAAATATGCGTTTTCCAATGGACTGCGCTAGCGCAGCGCTAGAGCAGTCCTCGGAAAGCTCTATTCCGGGGGAAAATAGCTCTCAGCCTTTAGCTCCCGGCTTTCGGCTTTCCGGCTGACGGCTGATAGCTCTCCTCGCCCTTAGCATGTTTGGCGGGTCTCTCTCCTCAACGCTGCCCGGTGGAGGCGCACTTTGCCGTTGTGTGGCGCGCGTTGCGCGCTACACTGCCGGCGGAGTCATAGAGGTTCACCATGTTCCACGTGGACACCACGCCCACAGCATCGCGCTGGCGAAGAAGGCTAGATGACGAGATGTCCAGAATCATGAACTGATCCCTATGACGGAATGTAGAGGGAAAACCTGTCCATGGTTTATCTGACAGTTGAGCAACACCAAGAGGTCGTTCGTCGGTTACTGGCTCTAGCTAGGAATCGTGCAAATAAAATCCCGTTTCATCCGGAGGGAATGGAATACCACTCGCTCATGGTGTGTTTTCTACTGCACAACCTTTCGGTCGCAGAAACCCTTCTTCGGCTTTCTGATTCATTCGGAAAGGAGTGGTTCCCCGTCACTGTCGGTTATGCGATCACGCGGACAATGTTTGAAACAGATGTGACCGCGCATTACATCAGCAACGCCGCGGCAGAACGTGCTCGTCAATACATCGATTTTTCTGCAGTTTTGAACAAGCGTCAAATGGACGCGTGTTTGAAGCATCGGAATAGTAAGGAGCCGTCATGGCGTGAAGCCATGTCTATGCTTTGGCAAAACCATTGGGAACCTCGACAACTTGAAATCTCCAAGAAGTTTGATGTCGTTGCTTCTCAATTCACACGCACAACCAAAAATGGGAAACAGGCTGTTTTCCAGAACTGGTCCGGAAAGAAGTTGCGGGATATGGCTATCGAAGTTAACCATGTCGAAGCATACGACATCTTCTACGCCGAACTTTCATCGTTCGCTCATGTTGACGTGCATCTTGCGGATCGCTTCCTTCAACATCGACTCGACGGGCCTGTTTGGTCTCAGCGAGCGGATGAATTCGATATTGGCAACGTCTTCAGACATGCGGCGTCTTTTCTGACGTGCTACTTGGAGATGTTTGGCCGGCAGTTCAAGACTTGGCCGGAAACCGAGGTTGAGAACTGCTGGCAGATGCCAAGTTCAAATGGTACCGACTTCCGACATTTCGTTTGACGCTCCATTACCCTATTGGCGGCTGTCATCGGTGGCGCGGCAATCCCGGCATTTGGTTTTGTCCCGGCGAAAATGAATTGTGTTTCTTTGGTTGTCCCTATTATCTTCTTAACCCAATCAGGCAGCGGCATGTTTCCCGACGTCAACACACAAGATTGGAAGGCGGTGGAACGCGAGGTGGAAGGAATCTTCCGGCGTCTCTTCACGGACGGGGACTTCGCCCCGGTTCACCAGACGTTTGCGGACATCGAGCAGCTTTTCGCGGGACACTACCCCGGCTACCAGTCGTGCGACATGCGCTATCACGACTCGGAACACACGTTGCAGGCGACGGTGGCGATGGTGCGGTTGCTGGACGGCATGGAACAGGCGCCGGACGGGATGCCGCTGACGCCGCCCGGTTTCACGCTCGGTATGCACGCGGTGCTGATGCACGACGCGGGCTACCTCAAGCTGCGCGGCGACATCGAAGGCACCGGCGCCAAATACACGATGACGCATGTGAACCGCAGCGCGGAGTTCGCCAACCGCTACCTGCGCAGCCGGGGCTGCCCGGCGCGAGACCGGGCGGCCGTGGAGCACATGATCCACTCGACCGGTTTCTTTGTGGACACGGGCAAGATTCCATTTCACTCCGAGCCGGAACGGATGCTGGCCTACGCGCTGGGCACGGCGGACTTGATGGGCCAGATGGCCGCGCCGAACTACCTGAACGAACTGGACAACCTATTTGAGGAGTTCCAGGAGTGCGTGCAACGGCAGGGGCCGGCGGCCGGCGTACTGGCGACTTATCGCAGTGCCGAAGACATGCGCGCCAAGACGCCGCAGTTCTTCCGCGGCCACGTCATGCGGATGCTCACGGTGCAATGGGGCGGCGTCTATCGGTTTTTGGAACGGCCGCTCGGCTCGGGCAAGAACCCGTATCTCGAAGCCATCGCGGAGAACATCCGCAAGGTGGACCCGTCTTTCCGGCTCTGATGTAGTGTCGCCGGAATCTTTTTACAGCCGGCAAGCAACGGACTTGGAAGTCCGTTCTACGATTCAGCTCCGGAGCGCAACAAATGTAGAACGGACTTCCAAGTCCGTTCCGACTGCAAAGAAGTATTAGTTACAGGACACTCGCGGCGGCGACACGCTTCGCCGGCGCGCAACCGATGGCCCGGTGCTCGCGGAAATTTTTTTGGACACAATCATGAGACCCACACTGTTTGCCGTGTTCGCTTTCGCGGCGGTGACGCTCGCCGCCGAGCCGCAGCCGTTCGGCCCGACCGCCTGGAAGGGCGGCACGCTGGACGAAACGGTCCGCAAGGTCTGGCCGCAATCGGTTTGCTGGCGGCACGGCCAGAACAGCGGCCTGAGTTGCCGGTTCGCCACGCCGCAGGACTGGTCGAAGTTTGCCGCCATCGCGTTCTGGTTGCACTCGGAGAAAGCCACCGGATCGAGATTCGTTATTCTATTCCCCTCCGAAAATCCGAAAACCGAAGGATCGGATTACTACAGTTGCCAGCTCACGCTCGACTGGACCGGCTGGAAGCGGTTCGTGCTGCCGTTCAAGGAACTCGGCGTGGCGCGCGAGCCGATCGGCTGGAACCACATCGAGGGCATCCGGTTCACCGCGTCGGGCTACGACAACACGCCGGACCCGGCGGCCGTCGTGCGGCTTGATGGCGTGGAGTTGCTCACGACTGCCCCCGGCGGCCAGTGGATGACGGACGCGGAATTGTTGGAGAGCTTGGACCTCGACCTGCCGGCGCTGGCCGCGGTGAAAGAGAGTTTCAAAACTGGCAACATCGCCGCCGCCAAGGCCGCGCTCGCCAGATATCTGCGCGACCGCACCGCACCGCATTGGCTTTTCGACTGGCGACAACCCGCATTCCGCGATTCGAAGAACCGCGCGCGCAGTTTCGCCGCGGCGGAGAAGATCCTCCAGCACAAGTTCGACTACCCGAAAGGGCCGGGGCAGAAGGGAACGCTGAATTTCGGCGCGAAGATTGACTGGACCGCCAACCCGACCGAGGGCGAAGCGCGCACGCATCTCTGGAACGAATCCATCAACCGGCATTTTCATTTCAGGACTCTCGCGGACGCCTATTGGGAAACGGGCCAGGACAAATACGCGAAAGAGATCGCCGACGAAATCCTCGATTGGGCCGCGTCCAATCCCGCCCCGCTGTTCGTCTCCGGCAACGGGATGCCCAACGGCTGTGAGGCGTGGCAGACGCTGACCACCGGCATCCGGCTCGCCGACACCTGGCCGCACGCACTTTACCGCTGCCTTGGCTCGCCGGCGTTCAGCGACGACGCGATCTTCGCGATGTTCAAAGCCATTTACGAGCAGGCGCGCCATCTGGTGCGCTGGCCGTCCCGCGGCAACTGGCTTACCGCCGAGTCCAGCGGCCTCTTCACCGCCGGCGCGCTGTTTCCGGAGTTCCGGCAGGCGCGCGAGTGGCGGCGCACCGCGCTGGAGCGGCTCTACAAGCAGCTCGACGACGAGGTTTATCCCGACGGCATGGAATACGAACTTGCTGCCGGCTACAACTGCTGGGTCGTCCGCGAGTTCGCCGACATCCTGGAGTTGGCCGATCTCAACGGCCTGCGCGGCGAAGTGCCGGCGGACTACTTGACGAAGATGGAGAAGATGTTCAACTACCTCCTCTTCGCCTCGATGCCCAACGGCGCCATCCCCGGCCTCAATGATTCCGGCAACGCCGACATCCGCAAGGAACTGGCCATCGGTTTCAAATTGTTCCCGCAGCGGCAGGACTTCCAGTTCGTCGCCACCGGCGGCAAGAGCGGCCGCGCGCCGGCGGAAACGTCGCACGCGTTTCCCTACACCGGCCACTACGTCATGCGCTCCGGCTGGGACAAGAACGCGACGTTTTTGCTGTTCGACGCCGGGCCGTTCGGCTTCGGCCACCAGCACGAGGACAAACTGCACTTCGTCCTCTGGTCGCACGGAAGGCAGCTCGTGCTCGATCCCGGCAACTTCGCCTATGACCACTCCCGCTGGCGCCGCTACGTCCTCAGCACCGCCGGCCACAACACGGTCATGGTGGACGGCGAGAATCAGCATCGCCTCGGCAAAAAGGAGACCTACTTCTGGCCGCGGCCGTGGACAACGGCAGGAAACACCGGGGAAAACCCGGGGCCGCCTACCAACGACGCGCGTTGGTTCTCGACGCTGGAAGCCGATTGCGCCGTTGGCAGCTACGCGGACGGCTACGGTCCGAGGAACGCCATCGCCGTCACGCATCAGCGGCGCATCGTCTTCGTGAAATCGGACAGGATTTTCGTCGTGATGGACACACTCACGCCGCGCGACGACCGCGAGCACCATTACGAGGCGTTGTTCCATCTCGACGCCGCCAACGCCGCCGTGGATGAACCCACTAGGACTGTGCGCACCGACAACGCCGACGCCAATGTCGCCATCGTGCCGCTGGCCGGCGACGGCCTCGCCGTGCGGATCGTCAAAGGCAAGGAAGACGAGCCGGTGCAAGGCTGGTCCGGCGGCCCGTGGCGCGCGATCCCGACGGCGATCTACGAAAAATCCGGCAAAGGCGTCGTCCGATTCTTTTTCGTCCTCGCTCCGGCCGCCAAAGGCGCGCCGGCGTCCGTCCGCTGCGTTGAGAAAATCGCCGGCAGTGACGGTCTCGCCGCACGCATTGTGTTCGCCGACGGCCGCTCGCTGGAAGTGTCGCCGTCAGGAGCCGGAGTCACGCTGGTTCGCAAGAACGCGGACGGCCAGCAGAACGGCGTCACGCGCATTGGCGCCAGCCAGTAGGTAGCTGCGGCCAGTCAGCCCTGCGGATCGCCCTATTTACAACCGCAGCCGCAGCCGGCATGTTGTTTCGCTTTTTCGCGCTGCTTGTTGCCGATGCCGAGGAAGTTGAAGTCTTTGAGATGGCCGAGGACTTTCATGCCGGCGCGCGACCAGAATTTCACGTCGTCCCACGAGCGGATGGTGGCGAGTTTACGGACGACATATTTCGGCGTCAGGAAGCTGGTGTAGATGCCTTGCGTGATTTCCAGCAGGCGCTGGTCGGTCATCGGGCATTTCATGATCGGCACACGCATGTCGTATTCGTCCCAGTCCTCCGTGCGGAGCAAGCCGTTGCGCTTGCACTCGGCGAACAGCGGCGTGCCGGGATACGGCATGACGACGGTGGCTTGCAGCGTGTCGATGCAGCCTTTCTGGAACAGCGACTTGGTCAGGTTGATGGTGCGCAGCGCCTCCTCTTCGCTTTCCCACGGGTAGCCGACCATGCAGGTGACGTGCGGTTCGAGGCCGGCTTTCTTGGCGCGGCGCATGGATTCCTCCAACCGGTCGGCACGGCCGAGCTTCTGGATGCGGTCGAGCGTGGATTGCGTGGCGGACTCCAGGCCGTAGAGGACGAAGCGGAAGTTGGCCTTGCCCATCAGGTCGTAGTGTTCCTGGTCGAGCACGCCGGGGATCATGTTGCATCCCATGACGACTTTCTTGTGCAAGCCGTGCTCCACCATGCCCGTGCAAAACTCGCGGAGCCATTTGCCGGCGGGGAACGTGCCGCTGTCGTCGAAGATCTCGCGCACGCCGAGGCCGACGAGGTGTTCGACTTCGGCGAGAAGCTGCCGCGGGGTCTGCGTGCGGAAATTGGTGAACGTCGTGGTCCACGAGCAGAACGAGCAGCGGCCCCACCAGCAGTCGCGGCCCACCATCGTGTAGGTGCCGGGGAGGTATTTGAAATTGCCGTTGTCGTAGGCGTAGAGCTTCCACTTGCTCAACTCGCGGTCAATCATCGGCAGGCCGGTGAGGTCGTGCTTGAGCGGGCCGAACGCGCCGGTGCAGACCACGCCGTCCACCGCGGGCACGCCCTGTTCGCGCGCGGCCTGGGTCTTCTCCCAAATCTCCCTCTGCATCGAACGGCCGCGCAACTGCCGGCGCGCCTCGTTGCGCGCCGCGTCGTCGCGCCAGAAATAGACACCCTGTTCGAGTTTGTCGCCGCCGGCGAGGTGGCCGGCGAGGTTCAACAGCGAAAAGTCGAAATCGCCGCCGGCGAGGCAGTAGTCCACGTCGCATTCGAGGAGCGACTCCTCCGGCATGGCGGTGATGTGGTCGCCCATCAGCACGAACTTCGTCTGCGGGCGCAGCGACTTCATGCGGTCAATGATCCTCCAGACGCGCTTGATGACCGGCGTTTTGACCTCGAACGCGACGATATCCGGCGCGGCGTCCACGAACCGCTTCTCGTAATCCTCGACCGTGTCGCGCTGGGCGACGCCGTCCTGCCAGAACACGTCATGGCCGGCGCGTTTGAGCACCGTGGCCGCATACGCCGGGATGACGGGGTAGATGAAAGTCGGATCGTTAAACCACTGGAATTGCCGATTTTGAGAAATCAGCGGCACGCCCTTCGGGTCGGGCAGCGGCGGATAACCAATCCAAATTTTCATGTATGTTTCGCATCCACCACTGGCGCCACCAGCCCTCGGATGAAGTTCAGCCCATAGGCCAGATGCGAACACACAATACCGGCGAACGTGAGCAAAAACAAGGGGAGGTGGGTTGAAAAACCGGACGCCGCCGCCAGGAGCAGATACGCCCCCACCGTGACCGGATAGAGCCAGCCGACGACCGGCAGCCACATCGTGGGCCAGCCCAACAATAGCCACAGGCTGAGCATGCTCGGCAGGAAATACACTAGGCGGCGCGAGGTCTGCGGGAACACCCTGACGAACGAGCCGCGATGGAGGCCGTAGCTGGCTAGTTGTTTGAAATGCCGAAGGAGCGACGGCCGGCGGTGGTGAAACACCTCGGCGCGCGGATCGTAGATGATTTTCTGGCCGAGCTTCTTGGTGATCTGGAGGCAAAGCTCGGTGTCCTCGCCGGGCCAGTAATTGGTGCCGAAGCCGCCGAGCGTTTCCAGCGTCTGTTTGCGGACGATCAGGTTGCAGCTCGGAAAATCATCCACCTCGCGCATCCGATCCACGACGTAACGATAACGGTAGGTGCCGCTGACCATCCGCGACTCGTAGATGCGGCCGCTCACCCGCGCCAGCAACGGATCGTCCGGCGGCGTCAGGCCCGGTCCGCCCACTGCGCCGACTTCGGGCCGGCCGAAATTGCCGGCGGCCTCCTCCAGCCAGTGGGGCAGCGGATATGCGTCGTCGTCGAGGAACGCGATGATGCTTCCCGTGGCCGCGCGCCAGCCGCGGTTGCGTTTCTCGGCGGGCCGCATCGGGCCGGTAGGGAAGATGCGCACGCGCGGATCGGGATGAGTAAACGGCTCGTCGGGCAGCACGAGGATTTCAAAATCGGAATAGTCCAGGTCCAGGCAATACTGGAGCGATTGCTGGAGCATCGGGTTGTCGCGTTTGACGGGGATGATGATGCTCACGCGCGGCGGCGGGACCGGCAACGTCTTGTGCTGGTAACTGTCGTAGTAGCGCAGCAGCCGCAGCCGGTAGAACACCGCCAGGGTGTTCTTAAAAATGTCCCAGATCGCCCCCGGTCTGAACATGCCAAACCGCCCGTGAAACTCGATCACCACCGGCGCGTCCACGATCCGGTAGCCGCGCGAGTGCAGCACCGCCAGCAACTCGATGTCGAACGCGAACGCCTTCACCAAAATGCGCGGGAAACAATCCGCCAGCGCCGCCCGCTTGAACAGCTTCACGCCGGTCTGCGTGTCGAGCAGCGGCAGGCCGAACAGCAGCTTGATGAGCAGGTAGTATTGGTAACTGAAAAACTTCCGGTGCCACGGATAATCCAGCTCCGAGTCGGGATGCCGTTTGGAGCCGATGACCGCGTCGGCGCCCGCGCGGTCCATCGTCGCCATCAACACCTCGACCTGCGACGGCGGGATGTCGAGGTCCGCGTCGAGAAACGCCACCAGCTCGCCGCGGGACTCGCGGAAGCCGCGTTTGAGCGCTTCGCCTTTGCCGGCGTTGTGCTTCTGGCGGAACGCGCGCGCCTCCGGCCACTGCTGCGCGGCACGCGAGGCCTCGGCGAACGTGTTGTCCGGGCTGCCGTCGTCCACCACGATGATCTCGAAGGACAATTTCCCCAAAAACGCGTCCCGCACCTTGCCGATGTTCGCAAAGATGTGTGCGCCTTCGTTGAAGGCCGGCAGGATGATGCTGAGACGCGGGTTATTTGCCGACATGCCACAAGCTCCAGATCAGCGTCAATAGCGCGCACGCGCCGGTCGCGCCGGCCACGGCCAGAATTTGCAGCAGGCTGCCGTGCCACAACCACAATGCCGCCGGATATGCCACCACCAGCACCGCCAGCGGCACCAGCAGCCGCCCAAACTCCGCGCGCGCCATGAAAAACTGCACCGGCAGCACCACCAGCGCCAGCGGCAGCATCGCCCACACAAACGGTGCGACGATCGCTTCCGCCACCGGATTGTTGGCGCCGGCCAGCAAGCGCACCGGCAGCCACGGCCACAACGAACACGCCACGCCCGCCGCCGCGCCCAGCGCCGCCGCCACGCCGAGCGATTGCCACAGGGCGCGGACCGCGCTGTTGTCGCCGCGCGCGGCATCGCCGGCGGCCTTGGGAAACAAGACCACCGCCAGCGGCGCGATCACGCAACCGAGTGCTTGAGCGATCATCTTGGCTTTGCCGTATTGGCCCGAAAGTCCGGGATCAAAATAATGCCGCACGAAGCTGGTATCCACCAACCCCATCGTGCTGACGCTGAGACTGACCACCAACGCCGGCCAGAAATACCGGTAGATCGGCCGCGTGTCCAGCGCGCCATGGTCGGCACCGCGATGCTGCCACAGCGACCGCAGCGCCCACAGCGCCAGCGCCGCCGCCACGAGCGCCGCCAGCAATTGTCCGCCCAACGCGCCGACCGCGCCGCATCCCAGTGCGACCAACCCCAGACCGAACGCGACGCGCCCCCAACTTTGCGCCAGCCCGATGGCCGCAAGCCAGTTGAACCGCTGCAATCCCTGCAACATCGCCGTCGTGATGGGCACCGTCAATTGCGCCACCACCAAGCCCGCCACGACCCACAACAGCGCCGGCGATGTCAGCCGGAATCCCATCATCAGCCACGACTGCGCCGCCGCCATGAAGATCAAAAACGCCACCGCATACCATGCCAGCCGCCGCGTCGCCCGCCACGCCAGCGACGCGACCGCCGCAGGATCGGACTGCGCGTCGAACACCGCCACGTAGCGCGTCATCGCCACCTGCAACGCGGCCACCGGCGTCATCACGTAGCCGAGCCAGTCATTGGCCCACTTCAACGCGCCGAAATCGTCGTCCGTCAGCCAGCGGGCCAGCACCGCCTGGAACACGTAAGCCGCCGCGTTCACGCCCACCGACGCCGTCAGTAGCAATGCCCCCGCGCTCCAGAATTGGCGGAGGTAACTCATGCGCCGAAGGACTTGGCCACGCGCAGCTTCACGCTGGCGCCCGGCGGCTCCTCATGCCGGCCCATCCGATTGAACAGCGCCGAAAGCAAACCGCAACCATACGCCAGGTGCGCCAGCGGCAGCAGCCACAGCGACATCAACCCGCCCGCCACCGTCCGGTTGTGGACCGCATGATACGCCGCCGCCGAGCCGATCAGCAGCGCGTAAACCGCCAACGGAAGCGCATACCACCACGGATGCCACGCCAGCAGGCTCGCCAGATAAAGCACAAACACTGCCGGCACCATGCGAATCATGCACGTGAGACTCGGCCGGATCAGCGTTTGCCCCATCCGCCCGCGGCCGTAGCTGAGCAACTGCCGCACAAAGTTGCCCAGCGTCGGACGATGGCTCCGATACACCATCGCCTGCGGATCGTAAACAAGCTGGTGACCGAGGCGCTGCAGGCGCTCGAACATTTCGTTTTCCTCGTTTGGCCACAACCGCTCGTCGAAACCGCCGGTCTTCGCAAACGCTTCGCGCCGCATCGCCACATTGCAGAGAATCAGCTCGCTCTCGTTGGTCACGCGGCGCCGGCCGTTGGACTCGTAGCGCGCGATGCTGCGGCCCATCGTCACCCGCGACCGCATCACGCGCGCGAAACACTGCTGCCAGAAATGATCCGTCGGCGGAATCACGCTCGGCCCGCCCACGACCGCCGCGTTCGGAAAGTCGGCGAAGTCCGCCACGAACCGTTCGAATAGCTTCGGGTCGGGCGTCACGTCGTCGTCAAAAAACACCACGATCTCGCCGCGGGCCTGCGCCACCGCCTGGTTGCGCTGCTTGCTCGGATGATAACCCTCCGCCACGATCACCTCGTAACGGTCGCGCGGATACTCCACCGCCGCCAGCGATTCCAGCGCGCGGATTCTTTCCAATCCCGGCTTGTGGGGGATGACGACGCTGAGGGTGGGACGTTGCGGCGCGCTCATGCCACGGGCCGCCGGTGCGGATGCCGGCGGAAGAAGTTTGCGAACGCCAGCCTCCACACCATCCAGAGCGCCTCCCAGACGATGCGGCGCGAAATCTTCGACACGCCCACGCGCCGGTCGGCAAACGTGATGGGGATCTCAACGACTCGAAAACCGGCCATCCAGCACCGGTAGTTCATTTCGATCTGAAAACTGTAACCTCCTGAATGAATGCCACCCAGGTCGAGCTCGGCCAGCACTTCGCGCCGGAACAGCTTGAACCCGCCGGTCGGATCGCACACCGGCATGCCCGTGATCAGCCGCACATACAGCGACGCGCCGTAGCTGAGCAGCAATCGTCGCATCGGCCAGTCCACCACGCGGATACCGCCCTTGTAGCGCGAGCCGATCACCACGTCCGCGTCCTTCGCCGCCGCCAGAAACGCCGGCAGCGCTTGCGGGTCGTGGCTGAAGTCGCAGTCCATCTCCATCACCGCCTCGTAGCCGTGCTCCAGCGCCCAGCGGAAACCGGCGATGTAAGCCGTGCCGAGGCCGAGCTTGCCCGGGCGGTGCAGCGCGTGCGCGCGCGGCTGCTTCGCGGCGATGTCGTCCGCCAGTTTGCCGGTGCCGTCCGGCGAGTTGTCGTCCACCACCAGCAAGTCCAGCTCCGGCGCGGCGGCGAGCACCGCCTCCGCCAGCCGCGGGAGGTTTTCCGCCTCGTTGTAGGTTGGGACGATGACCAGCGTTTTCACGAAAGGTTCGCCAAAAAGGTTTCCATGGCCGCCGCGCACCGCTCCACTTGCGCCACCGGCGTGAACTCGTCGCGCGTGTGCGCCTGCGCGATGCTGCCCGCTCCAAACGCCACCGCCGGCACACCGTGCTGGGCGAAGATCGCCCCGTCCGAAAACCATGGCGCGCCCACGCAACGGCCGCCGCTGGCCGCCGCCAGTTGGACGACCATCGGATGACTCGCCAGCGTGTCCAACCCGGCGTTGTCGTTGAGCGTTTCCGTTTCGATCCTGCCAAATTTAACCCTTAATTCCCGCAAGAGCTTCAGGTGATCCTCGCCCGGCAGCGTGCGGTGGTCCACCTCGATCTCGCAGCGGGCCGGCACGATGTTGACTTTCGAGCCGCCGCGGATCGTGCCGACGTTGAGCGTTGCCCGGCCGAGCACCGGGTGCCGCCGCGTCAGCCGCGCCGCGTAATCGTGTTCAAGCCAGTCCACGATGCGGCCCATTTTATAAATGGCGTTCTCGCCGCGCTCCGGCGTCGCGCCGTGGCAGGACCGGCCGCGCGTGGCGATGCGGAGCCACAACGCGCCCTTGTGCGCGTTGACGATGTCCAGTTCCGTCGGCTCGCCCACGATGGCGAAATCGAGTCTGCCGGCCAGCTTCGATTTGCTGCGGCGCATCAGGTGTTTCACGCCGTCGTTGCCGCTCTCCTCGCCCATCAGGCCGGTGAAGTAAATGTCGTTGTCGCGCCGGGCCGTGCGCGATTCCGCCAGCCGTTTCATCGCCCAGAGAAACGCCGCCAGGTTCCCTTTCGTGTCCGACGCGCCGCGGCCATAAAGGCGTCCGCCGCGGACCACCGGCGTGAACGGCTCGATGGTCATGCCGCGCACACTCACCGTGTCCGTATGCGGCCCCAACGCAATCGCCCGCCGCGCCCGGCCTCGCGCAGCCAGCCTGCCGATCACGTTGGGCCGGCCCGGCTCGACGTAATGCAATTCCACGTCCGCGCCGATCCGCCGCAGGAAACCGGCGATGAACTTCGCGATCTCCTCCTCGCCGGTCCGGTCGGTGCCGGGGTCGCCTTGCGGGTTGACGCTTGGAATGGCGACGAGGTCGCGCAACAGTTGGATGACGCCGGAATGTTTCATGTGCGGATGCGAAGATTCAAACCGCGAAACGCGCAGAATGACAAGGAAAAGGCGGATGAGAAAACAGGGAAGGCGCGAGGGCGCGAAGGCGGAGGATGGCAAGGGGCAAGGTGTAAGAAGCAGGTTCTGCTTCCCGTCTTCCTGTTCTCCCTGTTCAGTTTCCGCGTCATTTCGTGTATTTCGTGATTGCCGATGCGTGGTTTTTCACGCCAGCCGTTGAAACCATTCGACAAACTTGCCGATGCCCTGCTCGATTTTTGTTTTCGGATCGTAGCCGAGCATCCGGCGCGCTTTGGACACGTCCGCGAACGTCACCGGCACGTCGCCCGGCTGCTCCGGCCGGCGCTCGACGACCGCTTTCCTGCCGAGTGCGCGCTCGATCAACTCGATCAGCCGGCGCAACTCGACGGTCTGGCTGTTGCCGAGATTGAATATCTCATAGCCGAACCCGCCGTGCACGCATGCCATGATGCCGTTCACGATGTCGTCAATGAAAGTGTAATCGCGCCGCGTGGAGCCGTCACCGAACATCTCGATCGGTTTGCCGGCGGCGATGAGCCGCGCAAACTTGTGAATCGCCAGGTCCGGCCGCTGCGCCGGGCCATAGACCGTGAAGAACCGCAGGCAGGTCATGTCCATGCCGTAGAGGTGATGGTAGGTGTGGCACAACGCCTCGCCGGCGAGTTTGGTGGCGGCGTAGGGCGAGATCGGCTTGAAGATCGGGTCGCTCTCGCTGAAAGGAATCTTGGAGTTGATCCCATAAACCGACGACGACGACGCGAAAACGAATTTTTGGATGCCGGCGGCCCGCGCGCACTCCAGCAGGTTCATCGTACCGGTGACGTTGGTTTGCGCGTAGAGCAACGGCTGCTCGATGCTCGGCCGCACGCCGGCGCGCGCCGCGAGGTGAATGACGGCGTCGAGTTTTTCCGTGGCAAAAACGCGGTCCATCGCCGGCTTGTCCACGATGTCGGCCTGATGCAATTGGACGCGGCCGGCCGCTTGAATCCGCGCGACATTGCGCTGCTTGATTGCCGGATCGTAGAAATCGTTGAAATCATCCACAATCACCACGCGATGCCCGTCCCGCAGCAACCGCTCCGACAGATGGGAGCCGATAAATCCCGCGCCTCCGGTGACCAGGAAATTCATGGGTTTCAGGCTAGCAAACCGCCGCAATAGAAGCAAGATAGCACACTTTATTGACCGCGATTTCACAGGCGTTTGAAGGGCGGCTAAAACCCCCATATTTTGTGGTTCTTGCCGGCCCAACCACCGGTAATAGTGTTTTTGCTTTACACGGTTTTTGAGGTTTGGCATCTTATCCTCAAGTTATTCACAAGTTCTTCGTACATGTATCTTAAGAGTCTCGAAATAGTGGGTTTTAAGTCGTTTGCGGAAAAAACGCGTCTCGATTTTCTTCCCGGTGTTACTGCCATTGTCGGCCCCAACGGCTGTGGCAAATCCAATGTTTCCGATTCGCTCCGCTGGGCGCTCGGCGAACAAAGCGCCAAGGCGTTGCGCGGCGGCGAAATGGCCGACGTGATTTTCAACGGCACCGACGGCCGACGGCCCATCGGCATGGCCGAGGTCAGCATCACCATTGCCGAAATCAAGCCCGGCGAGTTGTCGCCGGTGGCCGGCGTGCAGCTCGACTACGGCGAGGTGAAGATCACGCGCCGTGTTTTCCGCAACGGCGAGGGCAACTACTTCATCAACCAGACGCCGGTCCGCCTCCGCGACGTGCAGCAGCTTTTCATGGACACCGGCATTGGCCGCGCCGCCTACTCCATGATGGAGCAGGGCCGCATTGACCAGATTCTCAGTTCGCATCCCGAGGACCGCCGCGCCATTTTCGAGGAAGCTGCCGGCATCACGAAGTTCAAGACGCAGAAGAAGGAGGCGCTGCGCAAACTCGAATACACCGAGACCAACCTCGTCCGCGTCACTGACATCATCCGCGAGGTCAAACGCCAGATCGGCTCGCTCCAGCGCCAGGCCGGCAAGGCGCGCCGCTACAAGGAACTCCACGACCAGCTCCGGTCGCTCGACTGCCGTCTGAGCCGCCACCGGCTCGACGAGTTGGAGACCGCCGTCGCCGGGCATCTGACGAAGATGACCGCGCTCGACGACGCCATCGCCGCCGCCACGAGCGCCGTCGAACAAAGTGAGACCGCCGTCGCTGGGCAGCGCCAGGCACTGGAAAAGATCGACCACGAGGCCGCGCAGACCGCGTTGCAGCAGCAGGAGAACCGCAGCGAGATCGAGCGCAACCAGAGCCGCGTCCAGTTCAACAACGAACGGATCGCGGAATTCGAGTCGCTGATCCAGCGGCACAGCGTGGACATCGGCGTCGCCGAACAACGCGCGGCCGAGCAGCAGGCGGCGCTCGTCGCGCTCGAAGAGCAATTGAAGGCGATGGCCGTCGTCGTTGCCGACAAGAACGCCGCGCTCAAGGTTGAGCAGGACGCCGTTACGGCGCTGGACGTGCAGTTGGCCGACACGGAGAAGGCCGTCGCGCAAACCGACGCCGCGATCATCGAGCAGGCGAGCAACGCGTCGCGACTCCGCAGCGAGCTGGCCTCGATTGATATCCAGCAGCGCAACAGCAGCCTGCGCCTCGAACGGCTCGGCACCGAAAAAGCCGAGCTGCAGCAACGCCAGTCGCGCATCCAGGCGACGCGCGACGCGGGCGGGCTGGAACTGACCGAACGGCGCGCCACCATCGCCAAGTTTCAGGAGGAAATCGCGCAGTTCGAGCAGGCGCTGGCGCAGGCCAACAGCGAAATGAAACAGCTTTCCGCCGCGGCGAGCGCCGAACTGCGCTCCATTGCCGAGGTGAAGTCGAAGCTTGAACTGCTCAACCAACTGGAGCGCGATTACGAAGGTTATTCCGCCGGCGCGCTGGCGGTGCTCCGCAACACGCACGGCGCCGAGGTGCCGGCTGAATCGCTGCTCAACGCGCTCGCCCAGTGCATCGAAGTGGACCCGGCGTTCGCGCCCGCCGTTGAAGCCGCGCTCGGCAGCCATCTTCAGGCCGTCGTCGTGCGCGACACCGCGAGCGCGGAGAAAATCCTCGCCGCGCTGCACGAGCGCCACCTGGGCCGCGCCGCGCTGGCGCCGTTGGATTTGCCCCGCGTGATCGCGCCGTCGCTCGACATGATGCTCGAAGGCGCGGTCGGCTTCGCCATGGACCACGTGCGATGCGACGAGACGTTGAAACCGCTCGTCCGCTCGTTGCTCGCCTCCGTCGTCATCGCGCCGGACCTCCAGACCGCGCTGCAAATCGTCAGCCGCAGCAACGGCATCGAAGCGGTCACGCCGCGCGGCGAGTTCGTCAGCCGCCACGGCATCCTTAGCGGCGGCGCCGGCGTCGCGGCCGGCATCCTCACGCGCAAGAGCCAGATCGCCGAGTTGACGGAAACGCTCGCCCGGTTGCAGAGCCAGGCCACGCAAACCGAGGCGCGCCAGCAAGCCAGCGTCAACGAAGCCGTGCGCCTGGAAGAGAAGCTCGCCGCCACGCGCGGCCTGGTCCACTCCGCCGAACTCCAGATCGCCACGCAGGAGGGCGAGCTGGCGTCCGTGGAAAAAGAACTGATCGAACTCGGCCACAAGGTCGAAACCGTGACGTGGGAGTTGGAACAACTCTCGCATCAGGGCACCGGCGACGCCGAGCGGAAGTCGCAGATTCAACAGGAGCTTTCCGGCATCGAGCAGCGCGAGAACGACCTGCGCCGGCAGCTGGGCGCCGAGCGGCAGCGCGCCGCCCAGTTGCAAGCCGACCGCCAGCACCGGCTGGATTTGCTGACCGAGGCGAAGATCGCGCAGGCCACCGAGCAGCAGAAATACAACAACGCCGCCGACGGCAAAGCGCCGCTCGAAGCGCGTCTCGCCGAAGTCAGCGAGTTGATCGTGACCCGCCAGCGCGACCGCGCCGGCTACGCCGAGCGCATTGCGCGCCTGCGCCAGGAGATCGCCGAAGCCGAACAGGCCATCGGTACCTGCTCGGTCCGTCGCGACGAGTTGCAGCGGCTGCTCGCCGAGCAGCAGGAGCAGCGCCAGGCCTTCACCGCGCGCATCGGGGCGCTGGAAGAAACGGTGCGCGCCCAGCGCAAGCAGGTGGACGAGTCGAAGACCGAGCGCAACACCGTCGAGCTGCACCTGGCCGAGAAGCGCATGGGGATGCAGAACCTCAAGGAGCGCATCGCGCGCCAGTATCAGCTCAATCTGGACGAGTTGCCGCCGGAAGTCCTCAAAATCACCATCGCCGATGTCGGCCAGCCGCAGACCACCACGCTCACGCCGGAGGAAACCGCCGCCGCCGGCCTCTCGCCGGACTGGGCCGCGATGGAAATGCAGGTGACCGAGTTGCAGCAGCGCCTCGACGCGATGGGGCCGGTGAACCTTGAAGCCATTGCCGAATACGACGAGCTGGAGCAGCGGCAAAAGTTCCTCAGCGAGCAGCACGAGGACCTTGTCAAGAGCAAGGACGACTTGCTCAAGGCCATCGCGCACATCAACACCACCACGCGCAAGCTCTTCAGCGATACATTCGAAAAAATCCGGGTGAACTTCCAGGAGATGTATGGCGAGCTGTTCGGCGGCGGCAAGGCCAACCTCATCCTGCTCGACGAAAACGACCCGCTCGAAAGCGGCATCGAGATCGTCGCCCGTCCGCCGGGCAAGCAGCTCACAAGCATCACGCTTCTCAGCGGCGGCGAAAAGACGATGACCGCCGTGGCGTTGCTCTTCGCCATCTACATGGTCAAGCCCAGCCCGTTCTGCGTGCTCGACGAAATGGATGCGCCGCTCGACGAGTCCAACATCAACCGCTTCCTCAACATCCTCCGCCGTTTCCTCAAGCAGAGCCAGTTCGTGCTCATCACGCACAACAAGCGCACCATCGCCATCGCCGACGTGCTTTACGGCGTGACGATGCAGGAGAGCGGCGTCTCCAAGATCGTCTCGGTGAAGTTCACCCGCCGCGCCGACGATCACGGCGACGCGCAGCCGCTCGACCATTACGAGTCCGACAGCACGATGGAAACCGCCGATGGCGACGTGACACCCGCGCCCGCGCCCGTCACCGCGCCCATCATGCCCGAAGCGCAGCAGCCGCCCGCCGCCATGCCGGTCGCCGTCGAGCCCGTCTCCGCGCCAGCCGTTGCAACTGACGAACCTCCTGCGCCGGCAACCGCGACAGATGAACCTCCCGCGCCGGTCGCTGAGCCAGTTGCCGTGTCTGACGAGCCTTCTGCGCCGGCCGAACCAGCCTCTCCGCCGCCGACACAGTAGGACAGGCGCTTCACCGTCTCGCGCCCGGATGGTGTGTCTGTTTTGCTGAAGCGGCGGTCTCCGACCGCCGAAGTCATCATCAATAACCGGCGGTCGGAGACCGCCGCTACAGCCAACGGATACGGTGTTTCCCTCCGGCTACCGCATGCGCCACATCATGATCATACCGGCGAGCGTGAAGATTCCATTGGCCAGCCAGACGGCCATCACGGGATCGAGCCGCCCCGTTTTGCCGAACTTCACACCGAGGTAATAGACGATAAAATAAAGGACCAGACGCCCCATGGCCGACGCGACGCCCGCCAACGCGCTGCGCCGGCTGGTGCCCGCCCCGAGCGGCATGGCCATCAAGCACGCGACGACGCAGGACCAGGGAGCGGCGTAGCGTTGCTGGAGACTGACGCGAAACTTGGACAGTTCCTCCTTGGGGTGCAACTCCAGGTACCGGCGCACCTGCCGGACGGTCATATACTCCGGCTCTTTTTTGGAGAACAGGATCATGTCCTCCGGAGAGTCGTTGATCGCCGGATCTTCCCACTTCGGATAAAGCTTCTGGACGATGTTCCCGCCTGGCGTGTTGTCCGCCGGGTAGATGATGACCTTCACGTCCTGAAACTTCCAATGGCCATCATCCGCCCAGTAGGCAAAACCGGCGTTGATGGCCTGATCGGGCTGGCCGCGCGTCTGGCACTGAATATCCACGTTCTCGCCCGAGAAGGTCTTGGTGTTGAACACCCGGAACAACCACTTGCGCCCATCGCGGTGGTTGACGTAGGTGAGATTGCTCATCGTGAACGAGTCCGCCTCGTTGACCATGCCGCTATCGGTCTGCAAGGCGGGCTGTTGCCGGCCGATCAATTCCGCCGCCCGCTCGGTGGAGGTCGGCACCAACAATTCCTTGACCACGAACAAACCCGCGCCAATCAGCAGCGAGGCGACCATCACGGTCAGGCAGCTTCGCAGCAGGCTTTGCCCCGCGGCGCGCATCGCGTTGAGCTCGTTGTTCTTGGACATCGTGACCAGTGCGAACATCAGCCCGAAGAAAATCGCCGGCGGCAGCGCCTCGGCCACCGCGCCCGGAAGGATCAGCAGGTAATACGACACGATCGTCGCCGTGGAAGAACCGCAATCCAAAAACACACGCAGCGACTGGAACATGTCGAACACCACCTGCATCAGCACAAAGGCCAGCAGGCAGTATCCCAACGCCAGCAAAAACTCCCGAAGGACATAGCGATCCGTTAAACGCACGACGACAGCCTAACCGGAGAACGGCGGCGAGTGAAGAACGAAGAAAGACTGGCGGCATCGCGCTGGCGGCGGCCATTTCTCCCTTGCAGCGCGACGGCAGAAGCTGAAACTAAGGCCGTTCATGAAACAAATCGTCTTTTGTCTGTTGCTCCTGCTGCCCGGCCTCGCGCCGGCGGCAGTGGCGCTGGAACGCTACGAGTTCTCCCGGCCGGAGATGGGCATGACGTTTCGGATCATGCTGTATGCGACAGATGAAAAGACGGCCGGGGAGGCGGCCAACGCCGCGTTCCGCCGGATCAAGGAAATCAACGCCATCATGAGCGACTACGAGCCGGACAGCGAACTGAGCCGGCTCTCGCGCACGTCGGGCAGCGGGCAGGCGGTGCCGGTGAGCGAGCGGCTGTGGTTTGTGCTTTCGAAGGCGCAGGAATTTTCCGGGCGCAGCGGCGGCGCGTTCGACGCGACGGTCGGCCCGGTTGTGTGGCTGTGGCGCAAGGCGCGGCGCGAGCACCGGCTGCCCGACCCGGCGGCGCTCGCCGAAGCGATGAAGGCCGTCGGTTACAAAAACATCCGGCTCGATCCCGCGACCCACACCGCCACGCTGCTCGTGCCGGCCATGCGGCTCGATCTCGGCGCGATCGCGAAAGGCTACGCGGTCGGCGAGGCGGTCGCGGTGTTGCGCGAACGCGGCATCGCCAGCGCGCTGGTGGTTGGCGGCGGCAACATGACCGTGAGCGATCCACCGCCCGGCAAACCCGGCTGGCGCATCGCCGTGCCGCCGCCCGACTCTTCCGACACCACGAAGGAGCCGACCCGCTACGTCGTGCTTTCGCGCGCCTCGCTCTCCACGTCCGGCGACCTCTTTCAGAATCTGGAGATCGGCGGCATACGTTACTCGCATGTCGTGAACCCGCACACCGGCATCGGCCTCACCGATCATTGCCAGGTCGTGGTGATCGCGCCCGACGGGATTACCGCCGACGGCCTGTCTACCTGTGTCGGCGTGCTCGGACCGAAGGCGGGGCTTGAGTTGATCCGGTCCACGCCGGGCGTCGAAGTTTTTATTGCCCGCAAACCCGGCGACAAAGTGCAAACCTGCGAGTCACCCGGCTTCGCGAAATTTTGCGAGAAGCCATGAACGCAGCGAGTCAAACGACCGGCCGATGGCTTTTTCGTGAAGGAATATAAATCGTTGCCAGATCAGGCGCGTATCGCGCCAGTCTGCGGCCCGGGAGCGCGGGCATCCTGCCCGCCTGGCCGTGTGAACCTCGGAGGAACTTTCTTCGTGTTGCAGATCACTCGATGAGCCATCGAAGGCGGGCAGGATGCCCGCCCGGGCTGGCGACATTTTCAAGCCACGATTCTTCTTTCTGCCGACGTTTGAAAGATTTGAGGTCGCCGGTGAATTGGCCGCGCGCCCGCCCAGCGCGCGCCCACATTTGACTTTTCACGCGCCCGGCGGGTTGGCTAGGGTTGTTCGCAACAGGAATACGCCATGAACGACAAATTGAGCCGCAGGGGATTCATTCAAAACTCCGTTCTCGCCACCTCGGGACTGGCCGCCGGCGCGGCGATGCCCGCCCGCTCCGACGCGGCGGAGAACAAACCGGCCGCGCCGGCGCCGAAGGAGTTGCTGCCGACGGGGAAGATCGGCGACCTGCGGTTCACCCGGCTCATTCTTGGCGGCAACCTGCTGACGCGCGTCCAGCACAGCCGCGACCTCGGCTATATCGGCAAACTGGTTCGCTCGTATAACACCGACGCCAAGGTGCGCGAAACCATCGAGCTGGCCGAGGCCTGCGGCATCAACACGGTTTCGGTGGACGTCAAGCCGGCCGTCTGCAAGACGCTCAACGATCACCGCAAGAACGGCGGCAAGATCCAATGGATCCTCTATTCCACCCACAACATTGAGGACAAGACGGGTTACGACGACGAGATCAAGAAGATGGTGGATGACGGCACCGAGGCGATTTACATCTGGGGCGTCCACTGCGACAAATACCTGGGCGAGGGAAAGTTCAGCGTGATTACCAAGACGCTGGAGCGGATCAAGCAGCACAACGTGCCGTGCGGCATCGGCGCGCACGACCTGGCCGTCGTGCAGCAGGTCGAGAAAGACAAGCTGCCGGCGGATTTTTACATCAAGACGCTGCATCACCATCGGTATCCGAGCGCGCCGCGCTCCGGCGAAGCAACCCGCACCACGTCCGAGGTGCCCGGTTACTGGTGCCGCAATCCCGAAGAGACCGTCGCCTTCATGAAAACGGTTGAGAAGCCGTGGATCGCGTTCAAGGTGATGGCGGCCGGGGCGATCCGGCCAAAGGACGCGTTCCCTTACGCGTTCAACAGCGGCGGCGATTTCGTCCTGGCCGGCATGTTCGATTTCGACGTGGCCGAGGATTGTGACATCGCCCGCGCGGCGGTGCCGCAAGCCCAGAACCGCGCCCGGCCCTGGCGGGCGTAAGATGCCGGCGTCGTTCGCGCCGCGCGACGGTCAGGCCGATTGGACGCGCGGTTCTTCCGTCAGATCAACAATCCGCCAGCGGAAGTAGATCAGCATCCCGACGAAGAAGATCGTCATCGTCGGATGCCAGATCAGCGCGAAGTAGTTCCCAAACCACGGCCGGAACAAGCTGGGCAGCAACCCCATCGAAAGTCCCATGCAAGCCAGGTCCCATCCAACGCGTCGCGTCTCCTTCCGGCCTGAAGCCCATGCCGCCCACAGTCCAAACGCCGGCGCCACGATCACGTAGCTGTTGGCCTCGGTCATCGGATTGAACAGCATGAGATAGGAGGCCACCAGCGCGTATAACCACATGGCGCGAAGCGGATCGGCCCAGCGGCGCGCGCCTATCCACCAGGCGCCCAGAATCGCTCCGCCCGCCAGCATGCGCATCACTTTCGAGACGCCCGCGTGCAGTTCCCCGCCAAAGGTGCGGATGATGCCATTGAGGTCCGCAAACCGGTGCTCGATCACTGCGGCGCACACCGGCAAATGCTCCAGAAAATCGCGATACTGGCTGACCACGTAGTCCGGCCTGCCGAAAAGAAAAGGCAACCCGGCCAGCGCAACGATTCCCAGCGCCACGCGCCAGCGCAGCGGCGGGTAAATCACCGCCGCAAAGACGATCAACACCAGCCCAAGCTGTTTCACCGCCAGCGCCAGCACCATGAAGACCGCCGCGGCCCACCATTGCCGCGGAGACAGGCACGCCACCGCTTGCAGAGTGAACGCGGCGAAGATGACGTTCGCCTGGCCGTTGCGCAGCGCTCCCAGGCTCAAGGGCATCACCAACAGCGTGCTCCACAGAAACGCGCGGGTCGCCTCGCCACCAAATTGTTGCCGCGCCAGCCGCCACAGTCCGCTCACCAGCAGGCCAGCCGAGACCAGGCGCCAAAGCCAATCGCCCAACGGCCACGGCAGGATATGGAACGGCATGAACAAAACAGTGAATTGCGGCAGGTAGTGGTATGAAAAAGCAGGCTTGTAAAGGCTCCGCTGCGCCCACCAGTTGTCCACGGCGGTATGATAGACGTTGACCACCGTCCGATGGATGGGCGGACTGGCAATAACCAGTCCCATGATGACCAGCAGCGGCACAATCCAGATCGCCAGAGCCAGGCGCATTTGCGCGCGAGGGCTTTCAAACCACCGCCTTGGTTTGGACACAGGGATCGAAGACATCGGCGAAGTTTAGACCTCAACCGCGGCTCGTTTGCAACAGAAGAACACCGCCCACGCCCGTCAGCACTATTTCGCTGGCGGCGAAGTTGTCTTGCCAGCGGCGGGAACGACCTTCACCGGCTTGAACTTGAACTTCTGTCCGCCGAGGCTGGCCTCATACATCAAGCCGCCCTTGGCCAGCGTGAAGACCGCCACGCCGAGCTGGTATTTGGCGTTATCCGACGCGCCCGACGCCGCTGCCACCGCGCTCACCTGCGCGCTGAATGCCAGTTCACTCTTCTTGAACGAGTCCAGCGCCTCCGGCGTCTCGAAGAAAATCAGTTCGGCATACGACTGGCCGCCCAGTGCCAGACCGATCGTCACCTGCGTCAACGATGCCGTGCCGACCAATGCGCCCTTCTCATACACGCAGCCGCCGCCGTGCGCCGCACCGATGCCGAACGCCCCCTTGGTCACGTCGGGAAATACCGCGTAACCGACGGCACTCTCAAAAAACTTCTTCATGCCGGGGTCGGCCTTCAGGAACAACGCGATGGCGTCTTGCGACTCCTTGGGTCCATCCTCCGCCAGCGCGCGGTCCGCGCCGGCCAGAGTGAGGATCAACACCGCCGCCCAAACCCAAATCTTCTTCATGATGTCTTCTCCCTGTATACTGCTGTCATTCGTTTTTCCTGTGGCCGCCGCTCCGCAGCCAACTATAGCGGAACCCAGGCCGCCGCCGCCACCATCCGCAAAAACTATTTAGCCATCGGCCGGACTGTCTGGCCAGCGGCAGGAACAACCGCCACCGGCTCGAACTTGAACTTCTGTCCGCCGACGCTGGCCTCAAACATCAGCCCGCTCCTGGCCAGCGTGAACACCGCCACGCCGAGCTGGTATTTGGCGTTATCCGACGCGCCCGACGACGACGCCACCGCGCTGACTTGCGCGCTCAACGTCAGTTCGCTCTTCTTGAACGAGTCCAGCGCCTCCGGCGTCTGGAAGAAGATCACCTCCGCAAACGACTGGCCACCCAGAGCCAGACCGATCGTCACCTGCGTCAACGACGTCGTGCCGACCAGCGCGCCCCTCTCATACACGCAGCCGCCGCCGTGCGCCGCGCCGATGCCAATGGCGCCCTTGGTCACGGCGGGAAACACCGCGTAGCCCACCGAGCTCTTCAGAAACTCCTGCAGGCCGGGATCGGCCTGCAAGAACAACGCGATGGCATCCCGCGACTCCTGGGGTCCATCCTCCGCCAGCGCGCGGCCCGAGCCGGCCAGAGCGAGAATCAATACCGCCGTCCAAACTTGCATCTTTTTCATGATGCCCTCTCCTTATCTTTTCGTCATCCGACTTTCCTATGGTGGCTGCTTCCGCAGCCAATTATGACGCAACCTAGGCCGCCGCCGCCCCGCGGGCAAGTGCAAGTTCCATAGGCGCGCCGCCGCGGATTTGTTTTGCGGCGGAGGGGAAGCTCAATGATAATGTCGGGTCTCGACACATGCGCTCCGCAATTACCATTCTCATTCTCCTCTCTCTAACACTCCTCATTCGCGCCGAAGAGGACGTGTTGTCCGGCCCCGAAATGAAGAAGTACGCCCCTGATGCCGTTAAACTCGGTTGGAAGTATTTCAACCAGGGAGATTACGACACGGCGCTTCGGCGATTCAAGATGGCCATTCGGCACGACAAGGATTTCGCCCCCGGTTACTACGGCGTGGCCTACGTTTACAGCACGCAAGGCAAGCTCGACGACGCGATCCAGTATTACCGGGAAACTCTCAAGCGTGATAAGACCCACGTTTACACCTACGCAAATCTGGGATATGCGCTCTTGCAGAAGGAGCAGTTCGCGGAAGCCTTGCAGATGCTCGACAAGGCGATCGAGATCGATCCGAAGTGTGGAGAAGCACACCTAAGCTACGCCAATTATTATGCTTCCAAGCAGGATTGGAAGAACGCGGAGCAATCCATCAACAAGGCCATCAAGTATGGACAGAAGATTCATCCCGAATTTCGCAGCATGCTCGAAAAAAATGGAGTCAAGATCGTCCAATGATGCCTGCCATGCGAGCAGCCAACGGGCTTCGCACGTCACGTTGTTCGGAGGTCTTTTTTTCCCTGCGTGCAATGGCGGGGGAGTTGGGGTAGGGTGCGCGGCAACAGGGAACAGGCATGAGTCAAACACTGAACAAGAAGCAGATGGACGCCATCCTCCACAGCGACCTGCACGATGCGTTCGGGGTGCTGGGCGCGCACGTGATCACGCTGCGCGGACAGAAACAGGTGGCGGTGCGGGCGTTCCTGCGCGACGCGAAAGAAGTTGTGGCGGCCGAGTTGGACGGCGGGCGGCACGAGTGGCCGATGACGCGCGTTCATGAACACGGCCTGTTCGAACTGCTCCTGCCGGACCGCCAGCAGTTGTTCCGGTATGAGCTGCGGGTCACGGATTTCAGCGGCGGGCAGCGCGTGATGCGCGACCCGTATTCCTTCTGGCCGGTGCTCGGCGAACTGGACCTGCATTTGTTCAACGAGGGCAATCACCTGCGGCTCTGGGAGAAACTCGGCGCGCACTTGATGACGGTGGACGGCGTCGAGGGCGTGCATTTTGCGGTCTGGGCGCCGAACGCGCGGCGCGTCAGCCTCGTCGGCGATTTCAACGCCTGGGACGGACGCTGGCATCCCATGCGCGCGCTCGGCGCGTCGGGCGTGTGGGAGCTGTTCGTGCCGGGATTGAAGGCGGGCGACAAATACAAGTTCGAGATCAAGACGCAGGAAGGCCACCTGCGGCTCAAGACGGACCCGCTGGCGTTTTACCACGAGGTGCGGCCCGCGACCTCGTCCATCGTCTGGGACATCAACCGTTACGAGTGGCAGGACCGCGAGTGGATGGAGGCGCGGCCGAAGCGCGACTGGCTGGCGTCGCCGGTGAGCACCTACGAAGTGCATCTCGGCTCGTGGCGGCGCGGCGCGCACGACGAGTTTCTGAGTTACCGCGAACTGGCGGAGCAGTTGATTGATTACGTGGTGGAGATGGGCTACACGCACATCGAACTGCTGCCGGTGGCGGAGCATCCGTTCGACGGCTCGTGGGGCTATCAGGTCACCGGCTACTACGCGCCGACGAGCCGCTTCGGCGAGCCGGAGGATTTCATGTATTTCGTGGACCGCTGCCACCAGCGCGGCATCGGCGTCATCGTGGACTGGGTGCCGGCGCATTTCCCGAAGGACGACTTCGCGCTGCGGTGGTTCGACGGCACGGCGCTCTACGAGCACGCCGACCCGCGCAAAGGCGAGCACCAGGACTGGGGCACGATGATTTTCAACTACGGCCGCCACGAGGTGCGTAACTTCCTCGTCGCCAACGCGCTGTTCTGGTTCGACCGCTATCACATTGACGGCCTGCGCGTGGACGCGGTGGCCTCGATGCTCTATCTCGACTACTCGCGCAAGGCCGGCGAGTGGATTCCCAACCAATACGGCGGCAACGAAAACCTCGAAGCCATCGCGTTCATGAAGCGCACGAACGAGGTCGTCTACGGCCAGTTCCCCGGCGTGATGATGATCGCGGAGGAATCCACGGCGTTCAGCGGCGTCTCGAAGCCGGTCTATCTCGGCGGCCTCGGCTTCGGCTTCAAGTGGAACATGGGCTGGATGCATGACGTGCTCGACTACTTCGCCAAGGAGCCGGTGTATCGGAAGTATCACCAGAACAACCTGACGTTCGGCCTGGTCTATGCGTTCTTCGAAAACTTCGTGCTCGTGCTCTCGCACGACGAGGTCGTCCACGGCAAGCAAAGCCTGCTCGGCAAGATGCACGGCGACGACTGGCAGAAGTTTGCCAATGTGCGGCTGCTGCTGGCGTTCATGACGGCGCATCCCGGCAAGAAAATGCTCTTCATGGGCGGCGAACTGGGCCAGTGGAAGGAATGGGACGCCGCCCACAGCCTCGACTGGCACCTGCTCGACTACGACCGCCACAAGGCCCTTCAGCGCGTCGTCAAGGACCTGAACCACTTCTACCGCGCCGAGCCGGCGTTGTGGGAGCAGGACCACACGCATCTCGGTTTCGAGTGGATTGATTTCCACGACGCCGACAGCAGCGTGGTGACGTTCCTGCGCCGCGGCAAAACATCCGACGAGCCGGTCATCTGCGTCTTCAACTTCACACCGGTGGTGCGCAAGGATTACCGCGTCGGCGTGCCCGACGGCGGCTTCTACCGGGAATTGTTCAACACCGACGCGGCCTTCTACGGCGGCAGCGACGCGGGCAACGCGGGCGGCGTCGTGGCCGAGCCGGTCCCGCAAGCCGGGCGGCCGTATTCGATCAAGGTGACGCTCCCGCCGCTCGGCGCGATGATGTTCAAACGCACCGGCCTTCCCACCCTGCCAGCGGTGCCGCCGGTCACAGAAACCAGCGATGCCTCTTAACGAACGGCTCGTCTTTCTCAAGCAGTTCGTCCGCAACTTTGCGCACACCGGCGCTGTCACCGCCAGTTCGCGGTTCCTGGCGCGGGCCATCACCGACCATGTCCGGCCGGGACACGCGCCGGTGAAGATTCTCGAAGTCGGCGGCGGCACCGGCGCATTCACGCAGCGATTGGTGAAGCTGCTGCGGCCCGGCGACAAGCTCGTCGTTTACGAGATCAACCCGGAGTTTGCGAACCTGCTGCGCCAACGCTTCGGCGGCAACGCGCAGGTGGAGATCGTCTGCGCGCCGATCCAGGCCATTGAGCGCAAGCCGACGTTCGACTTTATTGTCGCCGGCCTGCCGCTGAATAATTTCCCGCCGGAACTGGTCAGCGACATTCTCGAAACGCTCCGCGGCGTCGCCAAGCCCGGCGCCACCGCCAGCTACTTCGAATACGCCGCCATCCGCCACCTCAAGACGCCGTTCGCCAGCGCCGCCGAGCGCGAGCGTCTCCGCCAAGTCGCCGCCGTCATGGCCGGGTTCCTGCGCCAACATCACATCCGCAGCCGTTTCGTCCTCTTCAACATCCCGCCCGCCTTCGCCCGCCAGTTGAAGTTCCACTGAGCGGAAACGACGCAGCCGGTTCGAATGCCCGCAGCCGTAGCTGCCGTCGTGAGAAGAGTGGTCAGTCTTGCACCGTTAGCCGGATGCCTGTTTTCATTTCGTTCGATCTGGCAAGCGGCGCTCAACAGCGTATGATCATCCGTCGTTCAAGGCGTGGATATACGGAACGCCCAGGACTGCTTGCCGAAATGCAAAGATTATAGGACTGACCCCTTGTTCGGAATGGAAACGCGGTGAGCCTAAACCACGGAGCTGGCCGGGAGATGTTTCCCCATGATTTCAAACGAACAGAATTTAAGATGAAAACTCGAATGACAATAGCAGGGCGATGGCTTATTCAAATTGGCTTGTTGCTTCCAGTATTTTGGATTGCCAGCTTCATTGTTTTTGTCTGCTGGGCTCACTCGAAGTTCATGGCGTGGCCTTGGTCCGGTCTCCCCGATCCGAGTGCTGTTGGACTGCCTGTTCTTCAGACAATTATTTCTATTAGCCTATATTCTTTTCCACTGTATTTTGTGCTTTGCATATTTGGATTGGTGCTATTGTGGTATGGAAATGGCACCTGCCCATACCGAATGGCGCTGCTCTTTATGTCTGATCCTGGTGGTTGTTTTGGGTGGTATGCGGATTAGAACATGAAGTGCACGAACGCAGAAAAAAAGGGGTCACACATGAAAAGTGAAGTCAAGACATGTCGTAACGACCAGATGATGAGACTCTGATTTAGGGGAAAGGGGTGACACTCTGAAAGAAAGGCTCCTAAAAGGAACCAGAAAGAGTGTTACCTTGGAAGAGAGTAAGACATCTGGATCACCCGATCCAAACTGCTTCAATCAGACAGTCGCCCCCAACGCCTCAACCCGCCCGCACTTCAATTACGACTCGCTTCACCCGCCTCAAGCGCGGGGACGTGGCCAGCCAATCCTTCCAGTTTCGGTCATGTCCCGCCAGGAGGCCGTGGCAAGTGGCTTCCCTTCCTGTCTTCCGTGGTTGGGTTCTTTCCCTCCGCATCCGTGTCCATCGGTGTTCATCCGTGGCTTCCCCTCCGGCCTTCGTCGCGCCGCCTTCCGCCCAAGCTCGTGAAGCGGCCCCTCCGCCAGACTGGCCTCGCGACAACAACAATTTTCTCTTGACATGATAGAGAAATTCGCTGTATCTTCCATCCTGCAATGAAGACCGCCGTCATGCGGGCAGAGGCAGCCCCGCCGGATGCCCCCAAGGGCAGCCGGAAGCCATCCACGGATGGCATGGCGCGGCGGAGCCGCAACCCAAGACGGTGGGGCGAGACTCCGTCGAGCCTCCTTCTTGGGCGTGTCGAGCTTTCAAAATGCGGAGGCTCGACGGAGTCTCGCCCCACCGATCATAAATCTTCGCGGCCTGCGAGGCCTCTTCGACATTGTAATGTGGATTGCGCGGAAACGCCCCCAACGGCGTCCAGCCGCCAGGCGCTGGCGGAGCCGATCATAGCCGCTCTGGCGGGCGCGCCGCATCCGGGCCGCCGAAAGTGGCAAAATTGCCCCCCATATGGACGGCAGCTGCCGCTGGCGGGGCGAGCATTCTCCCTCTCAATCCTATGGATTCATTTTTCAAAACGAACCCATATGATGGCCCCGGTCGAAACCGAAAAACATCGTTTTCCTGTGGAAAACGTTTGTTTCGATGTCCAGAGGTGGGGGAATCGAAGAGGTTTTTTTACGAAACGAACCCAAATGATCCAGCCCCGTCCAACGGTATTTCATCCGTATTGCAATCCCACAAGGTATTGTTTTTTCGGCAGGATTTTTGGTCGTAAAAGAACGCTAGGAACGCAGAGTCGTTGTTTCGGCCGGCCCGGCGGTCCGGCCCCACCTTTCGGCGACCGGCTCCGGGTGAATTCGACTCAGTCCGACCCCATCCAACCAGTTCCGGGTGGCTCCGACCATATCCGACTCAGTCTGCCCAGCCCCGAAACCCGAAACCCAATACCCGATCCGGCTCAATCCGACCCCATCCGACTACTTTTGTCACACTCAACAACGCATGAAGACGATGGGAACCACAGATGCACACAGATGAACACAGATGGGACGGAAGCTTTATCCGTGTAAATCGGTGTTCATCCGTGGCTGGCCCCCTGCCGCGCTCGGGAAAAACCCGTTGCAACGGGGCGCGGCGTCCCTTAAGTTCGCGGAACTGAGTTTATTGGCAGGACAGAGCTTATGAGCATGACTTTGACAGAAAAGATCCTCGCCCGCGCCAGCGGCAAGGCGAAGGTTTATGCAGGCGAAAACGTCTGGGTGCACGTGGACATCCTGATGACGCACGACGTGTGCGGACCGGGCACCATCGGCATCTTTCACCGGGAGTTCGGCAGGGACGCGAAGGTGTGGGACCCGAAGAAGATCGTCATCACGCCGGACCATTACATTTTCACCACCGACGCGCTCTGCAACCGCAATGTGGACATCCTCCGGGAGTTCGCGCGCGAGCAGGGCCTGCCGTATTTTTACGACATCATTGACGACCCGAACGGCCACTGGAAGTTCGACGCCTCGCGCGGGCCGCTCGCCCGGCAGCACGGCGACCACTACGTCGGCGTCTGCCACACGGCGCTGCCGCTCAAGGGCCACACGCGCCCCGGCGAGGTGCTGCTCGGCACCGACAGCCACACCTGCACCGCCGGCGCGTTTGGCGAGTTCGCCACGGGCATCGGCAACACCGACGCCGGCTTTGTCATGGGCACCGGCAAAATCCTGCTCAAGGTGCCGGAGACGATGCGGTTCTGGTTCGACGGCGCGCTCCAGCCCGGCGTGATGGCCAAGGACGTCATCCTGCACGTCATCGGCGAGATCGGCTTCGACGGCGCCACCTACCGCGCGATGGAATTCGTCGGCCCCGGCGCGTCGGCGATGAACATGGACGACCGCATGACGATCGCCAACATGGCCATCGAGGCCGGCGGCAAGAACGGCGTTTTCGAGGCGGACCAGAAGACGTTCGATTACGTCAACGAGCGCATCGCCGCCAACGGCACGAAGAAGGAATACGAGGCCGTGACGCCCGACGCGGATGCCCATTGCATTTACGACAAGAAATTCGACCTCTCGAAGCTCGAACCGACCGTGGCCTGCCATCCCGATCCCGGCCAGCGCAAGCTGGCGCGCGAAATGGGCCATGTCGCGCTCGACCGCGCCTACATCGGCTCCTGCACCGGCGGCAAGACCAGCGACTTCATCGCGTTTGCGCGCGTCGTCAACGGCCGCCGGGTGAAGATAGACACCTTCGGCGTTCCGGCGACAACGCAGGTCGTGAAGGAGTTGCGCGCGGTGAAGCTCGGCGCGAAAACGATCTGGCAAATCCTCGTGGACGCCGGCGTGCGCATGACGGAGAACGCCGGTTGCGCCGCCTGCCTCGGCGGGCCGGAGGACACCTTTGGCCGTGTCAACACGCCGATGAAGTGCATCAGCGCCACCAACCGCAACTTCCCCGGCCGCATGGGCAATCGCGAGAGCCAGGTCTTCCTCGCCAGTCCCGCGACGGTCGCCGCCAGCGCGCTCACCGGCAAGATCACCGACCCGCGCGAATTCTGGAGTTGAGCCGCGTGCCAGCACCTGATCGCGATTGGGACCAGATTTACCGCGACCCGGAGACGCCGCCGTGGGACACGGGCCGTCCGTCCGTGCAACTGCAGCGGCTGCTCGACAGCGGCGCGGTGAAGCCGTGCCGCGCGCTCGATCTCGGGTGCGGCACGGGCACGAACACCCTCTTCCTCACGCAGCAGGGCTTCGACGTGACCGGCGTGGATTTGTCCGAGGTCGCGATCCAGCGGGCGCGGGAGAAGGCGCGCGCCGCGGGCGTGAAGGCGAATTTCGTTTGCGCCAGCGTGACCGCCCTGCCCGGCCTCGGCGGACCGTTTGATTTTGTTTTCGACCGCGGCTGCTTTCACATGCTGGCAAAGGAGGAGCGCGGCGTGTTTGTCGCGCAAGTGCTGGGCGTGACGCGGCCCGGCAGCGTTTACTTCCTGCTCTGCGGCAACGCGAAGGAGCCGCAGGACCCCGGCCCGCCAACGGTCAGCGAAGAGGAAATCCGCGCGACATTCAGCCACGATTTTGAGATCGAATGGATTCGCGAGTTCCGCTTACAAGTGGTGAACCGGCCCAAGCCGCCGTTGGGGTATGCGACGCTGATGCGCCGGCGGTGAGCGCGTGTAAGTCGAGAGGGCAGGGATGCCGGCACTATGAAACACCACGTTTTAGGGCTGATATTCCCGCTTCGCTTCCGCGCTTGTCGCCCCCGGCTGCTGCCGATATAGTCCGCCCCTATTTCTGTTATGGCAACGACCCGCAAACAATACCCGTTCGACCTCATCGAGCCGAAGTGGCAGAGCCACTGGGCGGCGAACAAAACCTTTCGCGCCAGCGACGACGGCGCGAAGCCGAAGTTCTACATCCTCGACATGTTCCCGTATCCGAGCGGCGCGGGCCTGCACGTTGGCCACCCGGAAGGCTACACCGCCACGGACATCCTGGCGCGCTACAAGCGGATGCGCGGCTTCAACGTCCTCCACCCGATGGGCTGGGACGCGTTCGGCCTGCCCGCCGAGCAATACGCCATCGAGACCGGCACGCATCCGGCCCAGACGACGGCGAAGAACATCGCCACGTTCAAGCGGCAGATCCAGATGCTCGGGTTCAGTTACGACTGGGACCGCGAGGTGGACACGACCGACCCGGAATACTTCAAGTGGACGCAGTGGATTTTCCTCCAGCTTTTCAAAAAGGGCCTTGCCTATCAGCAATCGGTGCCCGTCTGGTGGTGCGAAGGCTGCAAAGCCGTGCTCGCCAACGAGGAGGTCAAGGACGGCAAGTGCGACCGCAAGGGCCACACCAACGTTTCCCGCCGACCCATGCGACAGTGGCTGCTGAGAATCACCGCCTACGCCGACCGGTTGCTCGAAGACCTGAAGCTGGTGGACTGGACCGAGTCCATCAAGGAAATGCAGCGGAACTGGATCGGGCGCAGCGAAGGCGCGGAGGTGAAATTCCAGATTTCAAATTCTGAATCTCAGATTACCGTCTTCACCACACGCCCCGACACCTTGTTCGGCGCGACCTACATGGTGCTCGCGCCGGAGCATCCGCTCGTCGAGAAGGTGACGACCGACGCGCAGCGCGCGGCGGTGAACGCCTACCGCGAGGCGGCGGCAAAGAAGAGCGAACTCGACCGCACAAATCTGGCGAAGGAAAAAACCGGTGTTTTTACCGGCGCTTACGCGATCAATCCGGTCAACAGCGAGAAGATTCCGATCTGGATCGCCGACTACGTGATGATCAGCTACGGCACCGGCGCAATCATGGCTGTGCCGGCACACGATACGCGCGATCTGGAGTTTGCGCAGAAGTTCAACCTGCCAGTGCTTGTCGTCGTGCAGGCGCCAGCGGGCAAAGAGTCCATCGGCTTTGTTGACGATGGCGTCGCAATCAACTCCGGCCTCATCACTGGATTGCCGACGCCGGAGGCGAAGCAAAAAATCACCGTCTGGCTCGAAGAGCGCGGCCTCGGCAAGAAGGCGATCAACTACAAGCTCCGCGACTGGTTGTTCTCGCGGCAACGCTACTGGGGCGAGCCGATTCCCGTGGTGCATTGCGCCAAGTGCGGCGTGGTGCCGCTGCCGGAAACGGCGCTGCCGCTGATGCTGCCGGAGATGAAGGATTACACGCCGCCGGCGAGCGGCGAGCCGCCGCTGGCAAAGGCGACGGAATGGTTGAAGACGGCCTGCCCGGCGTGCGGCGGACCCGCGATGCGCGAGACCAACACGATGCCGCAATGGGCCGGCTCGTGCTGGTATTACCTGCGGTTCATTGACCCGAAGAACCCGCAGGCGTTCGTCGCGAAGGACAAGGAAAAATACTGGATGCCGGTGGATCTCTACGTCGGCGGCGCGGAGCATGCGGTGCTGCACCTGCTCTACGCGCGGTTCTGGCACAAGGTGTTGTTCGACCTCGGCCATGTCTCGACGCCGGAGCCGTTCACGAAGCTGGTCAATCAAGGCATGATCCTCGGCGAGGACGGCCAGAAGATGTCCAAGAGCCGCGGCAACGTCGTCAATCCCGACGAGGTCGTGCGCGAGTTCGGCGCGGACTCGATGCGGCTTTACGAAATGTTCATGGGGCCGCTGGCGGACACGAAGCCGTGGAGCACCGAAGGCATTCAGGGCGTGCATCGTTTCCTCGGCCGCGTCTGGCGGCTTTTCGTGGACGAGAACTCGATGGAGGCGTTCGAGCAGGCGGTGGCGGTGGGCGCGCCGGCGGAGCAGGCGCTGGCGTCCGTGAAACTTTCGCCGGCGATCCGCGACGCGGAGCCGACGGCGGAGCAGCAAAAACTGCTCCACGCGACGATCAAGGCGGTGACGGACGATCTGGAGGCGATGGGCTTCAACACCGCCATCTCGCGGATGATGGAATTCGTGAACGAGACCATGCGCGGCATCGCGGCCGGCCAGCCCTTCCCGCGCAAAATGGCGGAACCTTTTCTGTTGTTGGCGGCGCCGTTCGCACCGCACCTCGGCGAGCAGATCTGGCAGTTGCTCGGCCATCGGGAGTCGATTGCGTATGCGCCGTGGCCGGCTTACGATCCGGCGGTGCTGGTGGCGAAGGAAGTCGAGGTCGTGTTCCAGGTGAACGGCAAGCTGCGCGACCGTGTTAAAGTCGCCGCCGGTTTGGACCGAATGGATCTGGAGAAGGCCGCGTTCGCCAACGACAAGGTCCGCCAGCACACCGCCGGCAAGACGGTGCGCAAAGTGATTGTAGTGCCGGACAAGTTGGTCAATATTGTCGCGGCGTAAGTGTGGCGCAAGCTGAAGGCTTGCACTACGTTGAGTAGGCCGATGAATCGCCCGCAGTGGGATTACATCAAAGGTTGTTTCAGCCTGACGCCGAAAGAGCGCGCGGTGGTGCTCGCCGCCGTCGCGGTGCTTGCATTGGGCGCGGCGGTGAAGTATTGGCGTGAGAGCCGCGCCCCGTCGGGTCCCGTCAACGCACCGAGTGCAGCAGCAGAGTCGTTAAAAAAGTAGCCATGCAAAAACTCAGTTTCGCCGAAGCGATCGAGAAAATCCGCGCGGAAGATTCGCGCTACGCGGAGGACGCCTATTATTTTCTGCGCGAGGCGCTGGATTTCTCGCTGAAACTTTTCAAGAAGGCGGCGCAAGGCCCGGCGAAGGACCGCCACGTGACCGGACAGGAACTGTTGCACGGCATCGGCCAGTTCGCGCTCCAGCAATACGGTCCGCTCACCAAGACGGTGCTGGAATACTGGGGCATCACGCGGTGCGAAGACTTCGGCGAGATCGTGTTCAACATGATCAACGCCGGCCTGCTCGGCAAGACCGACAAGGACAGCAAGGAGGATTTCGGCGGCGGCTACGACTTTGACGACATGTTTGTGAAGCCGTTCCTGCCGTCGAAGAAACCCGCCGCGCACAAGCCGCGCCCGCCGTCACGCAAGGAAAAGCCCAAGGAAACCGTCTAGCGCCGCCCGGCGAACGTTCGGCGCTGTTTCCTTGTCCAATCACCCATGAAACACATCGCCATCTTTCTCAGCCTGTTTCTCGCCATGACTGCCAACGCCAAAGACCCAAAATTCGACCTGAGCGCGCTCGGCAGCGCTTCGGTGCGCCGCGCCGTGCTCGACAACGGAATGGTGGTGCTGTTGCGCGAGGACCACAGCGCGCCGGTGGCCAGCGTGCAGATGTGGGTGAAAACCGGCAGCATTGACGAAGGCTCGCAGATGGGTGCGGGCCTCTCGCACATCCTGGAACACATGCTGTTCAAGGGCACCGAGAAACGCGGCGTCGGCCACATCGCGCGGGAAATCGCCGACAAGGGCGGTCACATGAACGCCTTCACCAGCTTCGAGCGGACGGTGTTCCAGGTGGACATGCCCGTGGACGGCGGCCAGCCCGGCTCGACCAGCGGCCTCGACACGGCCATTGACGTGATGGCCGATGCAATCATGCACTCGACGCTGCCGGAGGACGAATACAAGAAGGAGCAGCAGGTGATCCTGCGCGAGCTGGCGATGAACCGCGACGATCCCGACCGCATGACGTCGCTGTTGCTTTGGAATACCGCTTATACGACGCATCCGTATCGCCACCCGATCATCGGCTACGAGGAAATCTACCGCCGGCTGACGCGCGAGGACGCCTACCATTATTACAAGTCGCGCTACTCACCCGACAACATGGTTTTCGTCATCGTCGGCGACTTCGATTCCGTGAAAGTGGAGGCGCAGGTGCGCCAGGTGTTCAAGGATTTCCAACGGTTCCCCGTCGCACCGGTCTTCATCCCCGAGGAGCCGGAGCAGTTCGGCCGCCGCGAGGCGAATGAGGAACGGCCCGTCAACCTCACGCGCCTCGGCATCGCGTGGCACATTTGCGACGCGCGGCATCCGGATGCGCCCGCGCTCGACCTGCTGGCCTACGTCATTGGCACCGGCCGCAGTTCGCGCCTATACCAGGAACTCCGCGACCGCAAGGCGCTCGTCCAATCCGTCAGCGCGTCGTCTTACACGCCGGGCTATCCCGGCCTCTTCTCCGTCGCCGCCACGCTCGAACCCGCCAAGCGCGCCGAAACCGAAAAGGAAATGTTCGCTGAGGTCAGGAAGCTGAGCACGCAGCGGGTCTCCGCCGCCGAATTGGAGAAGGCGAAGAAGATCGCGTTCTCCACCCAGCTTTCGTCGCTCAAGACGATGGACGGCCAGGCGTCGGACATCGGCACGAACGAAACCGTCACCGGCGACCTGGAGTTCACGCGCCACTACCTCGAACGCGTTGCCGTGCTCACCGTCGCCGACCTTCAGGCGGTCGCGCGAAAATATCTCCGCGAAGACAACTTTACCGCCGTCAGCGTCAATCCACCCGGCACGCTCGGCAAACTCGTGCGCCCGACCGCCGGACGCTCCGGGATCGAGGTAAAGCGGTTTGATCTGCCCAATGGCATGCGGCTGCTCGTGCGCGAGGATCATCGCCTGCCGTTTGTGGATTTTTACGGCACTTGCAAGGGCGGCCTGCTTGCCGAAACCGAGGCCAACAACGGCGTCACCGCGCTGATGTCGCGCTTGTTGCTCAAGGGCACCATGTCCCGCACCACCGAGCAGATCGCCGACGAGATCGAGAGCGGCGGCGGTTCCATCAGCGCCACCGGCGGCAACAACAGCTTCAACGTCTCTGCCGAGGTCCTCGCCGCCGATTTCAACAAGGCGCTCGAGGTGCTCGCTGACGTCTGGCTTCACCCGGCGTTTCCCGAAGCCGCCGTCGCCCGTGAAAAACAAATCCAGCTCGGCGCGATCAAGAGCGAGAAAGAGAAACCGACCGCCATGGCGTCGAAGTTGCTCCGCCGTGCCCTCTTTGGCGCGCATCCCTACCACATGACCTCCAACGGCACTGAGGCCAGCGTCGCCAGGCTGACGCGCGCGGACCTTGCCGCCTACCACGACCGGCTGGTCGTTCCCGCCAACATGGTGCTGGCTGTCTGCGGCGACGTGAAAGCCGACGACGTGCGCAAGGCCGTTGAAAAACAATTCGGCAAACTCAAATCTGTCAGCGCCGACGACGTGCTGCCGAAGAACCCGCCCGCCGCGGCGTTGACGAGCGTGGCGCGCGAGGAGGAATTCGCGCCGCGCGAACAGGCCGTCATCTTCATCGGCTACCAGGCCGTCACTGTCGCCAGCCCGGACCGGTTTGCGATGGAACTGCTCCAGGAGGGCTTGAGTGGCCTCAGTTCGCCGCTGTTCCGCCGCCTGCGTGACGAACTGGCCCTCTGCTACTACACCGGCGCCAGCCAGCTCCCCGGCCTTGAGCCAGGTTATTTCCTCTTTTACATCGGCACCGAGCCGGCGAAGGCCGGGCTCGCCGAGAAGGAATTGGCCAAAGAGATTGCAAAGATTCGCGACACGGGCCTCGCCGCCGGCGACCTCGCCCGCGCCAAGGCCAAGATCGTCAGCGAAAAGAAAATCGCCTTCCAGTCCAACGCCGACCTGGCCGGCGAGATCGCCCTCGACGAGCTATACGGACTCGGCTACAACTTCTACAAGGATTACGAAAAGCGATACGACGCCGTCACCGCCGCCGACATCCAGCGCGTCGCACGGAAATATTTTGGCGGCCCCGCGGCGATTGCGATTGTCAGACCGAAGGAATAGGACGATGGAGTAATGGAGAAATGGAGTAGTGGAGCAATGGGAACGGAATTTTTCCGACCCAACACTCCATCACTCCAGTACTCCACCACTCCAATCTTCCCAGTTTGCGAAAGGATCTATGGCTGAAGTGCAACAACAAGACCCGATGGCTGAGCAGCACGACACCGAGTTGTTCTATATGCTCGTGCGGATGATCTCCACCAACGCCCTGCTCGCGCTCGGCAAGCTCGCCCCCGAAGGCCAGCAACCGCCGCCGCCCGACCTCGAAGCCGGCGCTGCCTTCGTGGACATGCTCGGCATGTTGGAGGCCAAGACCGCCGGCCACCGCAATGCGCACGAGGAACAGATCATCAAGAGCAGCCTCGACCAGCTTCAGATCATCTTCGTCGAGGTCGCCCGCAAAGCCGGCAGCGAAACGCCCGCGCCCGAAGCCGCGCCGGGAATCGTGACGCCATCTGGCTCCGCGCAGCCTGCCGCCGCAGCGCCGCAACCGGCTGCTCCTGCGCCGTCACCCGCCGCCTCGAAACCCGCCGCGCCGTCCGCGCCTTCAGGTCCGCCGCCCGAAGAAAAGGTCAAATACCGCAAGTCCTACGGCGAAAGCTGAGTTTATGTTAGTGGGGTGTCTGCGTTAGGCGGATAGCGCGTTGTGTAGCCGCCGACGTAAGGAGGCGGAGCCGTTGAAATGCGTCCGTGGCGAGCATGGCCGGCCTCTTGTACGCTTCATGCGCAACGGCATCGTCGCTTCATTCCACCGCCTCCTTACGTCGGCGGCTACGGAATTGCTGCATTCGGCGTTGGTTTAATCCAGCCGCTTCCTGAACCGCAGCAGCACCACTGACATCATCACGCCGAAAAACGCCGCCATTGGCCAGAGGTCGCGGCCAACTTCCGCCAGCGTTGCGCCGCGCAGCAGGATGCCGCGCGACATGCGGTTGAAATGCGTCAGCGGCAGCATCTCGCCGATCCATTGCGCCGGCACGGGCATGCCGTCGAACGGGAACATGAAACCGGAGAGCAGGATGCTCGGTAGGAAGAAGAAGAACGTGAGCTGCATCGCCTGAAACTGGTTCTGCGCGAACGTCGAGTTCAGCAGGCCCATCGTCAGATTCGCAATGATGAAGGCGAGGCCGGCGATGTAGAGGTCCACCAGCGAGCCGCGGATCGGCACGTGGAAGAGCACGACGCCGAGGCCGAGGATGATGGAGATTTGCACCAGCCCGACGCCGATGCACGGCACGATCTTGCCAATCATCAGTTCCGCCGTCCGCACCGGCGTGGTAATGAGCATTTCCAGCGTGCCGCGCTCGCGTTCACGGACGATGGCCACCGCTGTGAACAGCACCATCGTCATGGTCAGGATCACGCCGAGCAGCGCCGGCACAATGGAGACGGCCGAAATGCGCTCCGGGTTGTAATCGAGCCGTATCTCGAACGCGGGAACGGAGATCGCGATGGGCGGCACGTTGAACGGCACGACGGCAGTGGAGAATGAATGGGTGCGCTCCTCCACGGCGGCGTTGCGCGACGCGGCGGAGGCCTTGACGCCGGGGAGACGCAACTGCGCGACCTGCACCGCCGCCTGGCCGACGATCGGGTCGCTGCCGTCCACGAGCAATTGCGCCGGCTGGCTCTCGCCGCGCTCGACGCGCCGCGCGTAGTCGAACGGAATGACAATGCCGACGGAGATGCGGCCTTCCTTGAGCCACTGCTCCAGTTCGCGCGGGCCGGACGCCGCGCCGACGATATCCACCACCTGCGTCTGCTGGACCATCGCGATCAACTCGCGCGACAGGTCGGTGCGCGACTCGTCGCTTACCGCCGCGCGCAGATGCCGCACGTCGCTGTTGATGGCGTAACCAAAAATGGTGAGTTGGATCAGCGGGATCATGACGATCATCCCGAACGAGACGCGGTCCCGCTTCAACTGGCGGAACTCCTTCTGCATGATCGCGAAGAGGCGACGCAGGCTGTTCATGCGGCGCTCCTCTCCGCCTCGCGCTTGCGGCGGGCGATGGTGACGGCAACAAACACGTCCTCCAGTCCCGGCCGCGCGGACGTCACCTGGCCCTTCAGTCCGGCGTCGCGCAGTGCCGCCGTCACGACGCCGACGGGATCGCTCGCGCCTTCGTCCACGAGGATGTGCAGGTGCGTTCCAATCTGCGCCACACTGAGCACGCCGGCGGCGCGGTGCAACGCGGTCTGCGCCTCGCGTGGTGTGGCGGTCTCGACCTCGACGACGCGCTGGCCGAGCGCCTCGGCCAGCCGGCGAGGGCGCCCGCTGGCGGCAAGCCGGCCGACGTCGAGGATGGACAGGCTGTGACAACGCTCGGCTTCGTCCATGTAATGCGTGCTGACGAGAATCGTCGTGCCGCCGTCGCTGATGTCGAAGAGACTCTCCCAAAAATCGCGCCGGTTTTGCGGGTCCACCGCCGCGGTCGGCTCGTCGAGGAAGAGCAGCTTCGGCTCGTGCAACACCGCCGCCGACAGCGCGAGCCGCTGCCGCTCGCCGCCGGAGAGCGTGCCGACGATCTGGCGGCGCCGGTCGTTCAAGCCGTAGCGGCCGAGCAATTCATCCACGCGGAGGCGGCGTTTTTTGGCCGGCAGCCCTTGCACGACCGCGACGAACTCGAGGTTCTCGATCACCGTGAGGTCTTCGTAGAGCGAGAACCGCTGCGTCATGTAGCCGATCTGGCGGCGAATCGCCTCAGCCTCGTGCGCCACGTCCATGCCGAGCACCTTCGCCGTGCCGGCGCTCGGCCGCAACAGGCCGCAGAGCATCCGCAGCGTCGTGGTCTTGCCGGAACCATTCGGCCCGAGAAAGCCGTGGATGCGCCCGCGCTCCACGGTCAGGTCCAGCGCGTCCACGGCCGCCACGTGGCCGAACCGCCGTGTGAGCCCGTGGGCTTCGATGGCCGGGCCGTCGGAAGGCTGGAGTGATGGAGTGGTGGAGTGTTGAAGTGGTGGGTTCTCTTGCATTACTCCAATACTCCATCACTCCATTACTTCGTCGTGAATCGCACCGTCACCGGCAAACCGACCGGCAACTCGCGTGCTTCCGGCTCGATCAGATCCATCTTCGCCGCGAAGGACAGCCGGCCGCGCTCGCGATCGGTCAGTGCGTAAAACGGCGTGAAACTCGCCTCGCTGGAAACGGTCCGCACGCGCGCTGTGAACTCGCGCGCCACGCCGTCGGCCGTCGCCGTTCCCTCGCGGCCGGGCGTCACGAGGGTTCGCGCCCGTTCCGGCACGAACACGCGGGCGTAAGGCCGCTCCAAATCCAGCAGCGTCGCCATGCTCGCGTTGGCCGGCACACGCTCGCCGACGCGGAACGGCAGCACGTCCACGCGGCAGGCGCGCGGCGCGATGAGCGAGAGCTGGCTGTGCCGCACCTCCGCCTCGCGCATCCGCGCGCCGGCAGCCTCGTATGTCGCGCGCTGGGCGCGGATGTCCTCGCCGCGCGCGCCGGTTTCAAACAAACGGAGATTCTCCGCCGCCCGGCGCTTGTCCGCCTCGGCGGCTTCGAGCGTGGTCTTCGCCGTGTCGAACACCGCCTGCGATTCCGCCCTTGGCATCAACGCCTTGGCGCGCTGAAACTCAATGGCGGCGATTTCGACGCGTGCCATGGCGGCCTGATAGCTGGCGCGCGATTGCGCGATTTCTTCCGAACGGAAACCGACCTCCAGTTCGTTGAGCTTCTCCTTCTCGGCATCACGAACGTGCTGGAGCGAGGCGATCTCCTCCTTCAACCGCGTATCGTCGAGCCGGGCGACGACCGTGCCCGCCGCCACCGTCTGGCCCTCATGCACCGGCAGCTCCGCCAGCAGCTCCGTCACCGGCGCAAGCATCTCCAACCGGTCGCGCTCGACGGTGCCGACCATAATGATGGCGTTGTCTGGAGTACGTGGATTGCAACCGGCTGAAAAAACCAAAGCCAGGAAGCCGAGCGCAGCGAGATGGCGGCGGACCGTCATGACCTAAGTGTTTTGCAGCAAGTGACCAAAGTCAAGGAACGAGCCGCGCGCGGCCCGGACCCAGCGCTGATTCGAAAAGCTCCAACTTACGCCGCCGGCTCCGCGCCGTCGTGGGCCACGATCCGGTAACGCAGCGCAAGCTTCGCGCCCGACTTGAGGGTGAACGGCTCGGCCATGTTGAACGCCGGCGAAAACCAGCCGTCTTCGCGGCACATCCACGGCGTCGGATAATGCGGATTGGCCGGGTCGTCGTGGATCGTGATGCCGGCCCACACGTCCGGCCCGCCGTCCTTGCCGGCCGCGATCGGGCCGCTGTAATCGCACCACGCCGAGCTCTGGCCGAAAATGGCTTTCTCGTTCACGCGTCCTGCCGCATCGGTGATTTTTCCGCCGCCTGCGGCAACGCCGATGGTCTTTGCGACGCGACAGGCGAGGAAACCAAACTTCGTCACCCCAAATGTGACTTCGGCATTGTGCACAGTGAATTCCAACGCCACCAACAGCGCGCCGTCGGCGCGCAACGTGAACTCGCGCGTCTCCTCCAGCAACGGTGTGGCACCCACCAGCCAGAAATTCTTCGATGCGACCGTGCCTTGTTCGACGCCGCTCTCCAGCTTCAGCAAGCGCTCGTGGCCACACGGGTGCTCCCTATCGGCCCAGAACTTATGTCCATTCACATCCGAGTGCGCGATGAAGATGCCGCGATGATGACTGTGGCTGACGAGGTCCACCGAGTGGCCGCAGGCGAGCACGTTGTGGCCCTGCGGCGTGAGCAGCGGGTAAATGAACGGCCGCGGGTAGATCGCGCCGAAATGGTAGTTGAACACCAGCCGGCCGTCACGCGTGACGACGACGCGGTCGCCGGGTTCCTGGAAACATTGGATGCGAGGAAATGGGATGGCCATGACGTGTCTCCGCAGTGTGTTTGACGACACAGGCATTTTCGGCCGCGCGGCGGACGCGGTCAAGCTTTTGTCTCCGGCCCGCGGCGTGATGAGCGCAACGGGTTGCGCACCGTGGCGGTCTGAGTTGACTTGGCGCGCGGGCGAAACTACAACGACGGCGTGATTCAAGCTGTCATACTTGCGGGTGGACGCGGCGAGCGGTTGCGACCGCTGACGGACAATGTTCCCAAACCGATGGTGCCGGTCCACGGCCGGCCGTATCTCGCCTATCAGCTCGACGAGTTGAAACGGCAGGGCATCGCGGATGTCGTGCTGCTGACCGGCTATCTCGGCGAAACGATCGAAAACTATTTTGGCGACGGCACCGCGAGCGGAATGCGGCTGCGCTACTCGCGCGAGCCGTCGCCACTCGGCACGGGCGGCGCGTTGAAGCTGGCCGAGCCGCTGCTGGCGGAGGATTTCCTGCTGATCTACGGTGATTCCTATCTGCCAATTCGTTACGCGGAGGCCATAGAACGGCTGCGCGCGACGGAGGCGGAGGCGTTGGTGGTGGCGCTGGAGAACACGCCCGCGGTGGTGGACGTGCCCAACAACATGGCGCTCGGCGCGGACGGTTTCGTGGCGCGCTACGAGAAGGGCGCGGGCGCGGCAGCGGGGTTGACGCACGTCGAGGCGGGCGTGCTGGTGCTGACGCGGCGGCTGGTGCGGCGGATTCCGGCCGGGCGCGTGGTGTCGCTGGAGCAGGAGTTTTTTCCGCAACTGATCGCCGCCCGCCAACTCGCGGCGTTTGCAACGACGCGACGGTTCTACGACATTGGGACGCCGAGCCGGTTGAAGGAAATCGAAGCGGTGCTGCAATGAAAATGGCGCGGGATTCTGGCCGCAACAAAACGCAAGAGGTCACAAGTTTGTTTTGTGTCTTCTGTGCCTTTTTGTGGCTGATCGCACCATTATCGCGCGCGGTAGCCGCCGAAGAAAAGAACGCCACCGATCTCAAACCCATCACTCCACCACTCCACCATTCCATCACTCCAACTTCCGCCGCCGACTGCCAGGGTTTCGACGAAGCAGCCGGCGTTTGGCGCAACGCGCCGTGGCGCGCGGGCACGCCGCTCGGTGGCATCGGTTGCGGCAAGTTCGAGCTGCTGCCGTCGGCGTGGTTTGCGCGGTTCACGAGCAATCACAACTGGGACATGCCGTTGTGGGAGGAGCCGTTCGTGCCGTCGCGCGGGACGTTTCTCGCCGTGAGCGCCAGCGATGGCGTGCGGCGCGTGACGCGCTGGCTGCGGCGCGGCTGGCCGGAGAGCGAGCTGGCGGGCGCGGAGCAGGTGCGATGCGTCGAGTACCGCGGCGCGTTTCCGTTCGCCGAGGTGGTGTTCGTGGACGAGAAGCTGCCGGTTCGGGCGAGCCTGCGCGCGTGGTCGTCGCTGACACCTCATAATATCAAGGACTCCAGCCTGCCGGTGGTGTTCTTCGAACTGACGCTGGAGAACACGCTCGACCGGCCGCTGGAGGTGAGCGCGATGATGTCGCTGGAAAATTTTGTGGGCGTCGGGGGCGTGCGTGTCCACGAGGGCAAGCAACGGTGGTATTTCGCCGACGGCAGTTCGCAGTTCCCGGTTGTGATCAGAGACAGCACGTTGCAAGGGCTGAAGTTTCTCAGCCCGCGCCAGTTCGAGGGCATCGGAAAAAATGTTTCCGGCGAATACCTGCTGCTGACCGACGGCCCGACGACCGATCGCGGATGGGACGCGCTCGGCGACGGTCGCGCGCTGGTGGACGACTTCCGGACCAACGGCGAGTTGAACGGCCACACCGCCAAAGCCATCGAGGACAAGGTGCGGCCGGCGGGCGCGCTCTGCCGGAAGACCCTGCTGCAGCCGCGTGCGAAGCAAACGGTGCATTTCGTGGTGGTGTGGTGGATGCCGAACCACGTCACGCTCGACCTGAAAAACCACGGTCATTTTTACCAGCGCGAGTTTCGCGACTCGGAGAAGCTGGCGGCATACGCTTTCAATCAGCGCGAGCGGCTGGCGAGAGAGACCGACGCCTGGGCGCGGCTGGTGCGCGACTCGAACCTGCCCGCGTGGCTGAAATTGCTGACGTTGAACTCCGCCGCCGCGATGTTCAGCAACACGCTGCTGACGCGCGAAGGTGAATTCGCCATGCAGGAAAATCCGGGTCGCGCCGAGGGCGCGCTCGGCGCATTGGGGGAACGTCCAGCATCGAGCGAATTTTGCCGGACGTTTTTCCCGGAATTGGACCGCAGCGAATTGGACCTGTTCCGCGCGTGCCAGCTGCCGAGCGGCGAAATGCCGCGGCTCTGTGGCAACGCCTACCACGGCATCGGCAGCACGAACGTCTGGGGGAGCATCACCGGCCTGCCGGAGCCGGCGTGCGTGTATGTCGCCGAGGTATTCAAACACTACCGTGCCACCGGCGACCGGAAATTTCTCGACGCCTTCTGGCCCAGCGTGAAAAAAGCGATGGCTTGGGTCCGCGAAGCAAAAACGCCCCCGACCGTGCATTTCATCACACCGGCCGCAAACGCCGCGGCGGCGATGGCACGGGTTGAAAACGAACCGGAGGTTGCGCGCGAGTATGAAGCTGACCTCGCCGGGCAGCACTTGCCGGTGGACATTACCAGTGGTCAGCCCGTCCGCATGTGGCCGGAGGGCGTGCAGCGAGGGTATGCATCCACCTATCGCTACAACAAAAGCGCGTGGGGCATGCCCCCCGTCACGGACCCGACCTTCGCCAAACCGCCGGTGAGCCGCGAGTCGGACATGCTCGCGCTGGGAGAGTGCAGGTTGCTCCCTGAGATTACCGGCGCGTGGCTCGACGTGCCGGGCCGGCGGCTGATGGTGTCGCCAGAATTGCCGGCGGACATGATTGAGTTGCACGCGCCGGTTTTCTTTGCGCGGTTCTGGGCGTGGCTTGATTTCAGCGCGAAGGAATTTCGGCTGAAGATCGTCCAGCACTTTGGCGAGCCGCTGGAATTGCGCGAACTCGCGGCGGACGCGAACGCCGCCGCGATCCGGTTGCTGGAGCCGTTCGTCGCGCGCGCTGGCGCGTCGCTGGATTTGTCGCCGTGGCGCGAGCAACTTTGCAAAGCGAGTCGCGAACCGCAAAAAACGAATCACAATTTTCTGCGCTGGTCGCGCGAGGGGATCGGCACGTTGTTGTGGAGCGCGACGGCCAGCGATGACGAGCCGTTTCCGCCGAGTGACGCGTTCGACGGCTATCGGGAAACGCGATGGGAGACGACCGCGCAAGGGCGGACTTCGGATTGGTTCCAACTCGATCTCGGCGAGACGAGGCAGCCGACGCGCATCGAGGCGGCCACGACGCCGGGCGTGAAATTGCGCGTGGAATTTTCGAACGACGGCCACCGTTGGCAAACGCTACCGACCACGACGGCGGCTGGCACGAACGGCCTTTGGAGCCTGGACTGGACCGCCGGGCCGGTGCGATTTATAAAATGGACGCCTGCGCGGGACATGAATCAGCCGTGGCAGATTCGGGAACTATGGGTGAAATAGCTAAAAAAATGGGGATTTTTACGATTTTTGACAATTGGGTGAAATTTCCTTGACGCTACCACCGGTAGTGGTACGATGAGATGACAGCCCCAAAATACTGTGGTTGTTAACAAATTATTCACCGTTTGGCGGTGAACAACTCAGGTGGGACGGGCCAATGTACAAAGGAACCAGATTTAGGTGTCGCATGTTTGGGCAAGGAGGAAGCTAGATGATTCAAGCCAAGGGCCAGATTTCCGTTGTTCGTAATCCAAATTTCAAACGTATGAGCAGCAAGAAGAAAACCATCCTTGGTAACGGCGAGGGCACGGCTGGCTCGGGGCTGGCCATCAAGCGCGTGTTCAGCGCGGCGGCCGTTCATCCATTCGACGAATTGGAATGGGAGCGTCGCACCGCGGAGATCAGTGACGACGGCGGCAAGGCGATTTTCAAACAAGAGAACGTCGAGGTGCCCAAGAACTGGTCGGTGCTGGCGACGAAGGTGGTGGTCTCGAAATATTTCTACGGCGAACTCGGCACGCCGGAGCGCGAAACGTCCGTCAAGCAACTCGTCCACCGCGTCGCGCGCACGATCGCCGACTGCGGCGTGAAGGACGGCTACTTCAAGACGCCGGAAGATGGCGAGACGTTTTACCAGGAGCTGGCGTGGCTCTGCGTGAACCAGTTCGGCTCGTTCAACTCACCGGTGTGGTTCAACGTCGGCCTCTGGCACCAATACGGCGTGGGCAAAAATTCCGGCACCGGCAACTGGCACTACGATGCCGCCACTGGCGAGGCCAAGCGCGCCTCCACGCAATACGAGTTTCCGCAGGGCAGCGCCTGCTTCATCCAGAGCGTGCGCGACACGATGGAGGACATCATGCGCCTGGCCGGAAGCGAGGCGATGCTGTTCAAGTTCGGCTCCGGCACCGGCACCGACCTCTCGCCGTTGCGCAGTTCGCGCGAGAGGCTTTCCGGCGGCGGACGGCCGAGCGGACCGCTGTCGTTCCTGAAGGTCTACGACCAGATCGCCAACGTCGTCAAAAGCGGCGGCAAAACGCGCCGCGCGGCGAAGATGAACACGCTCAAGGACTGGCATCCGGACATCCTGGAGTTCATCGAGTGCAAGGCCAAGGAAGAGAAGAAAGCCTGGGCGCTCATCGAGCAGGGCTACGACGCCAACTTCAACGGCGACGCCTACGGCTCGATCATGTACCAGAACGAAAACCTCACCGTCCGCGCCAGCGACGCGTTCATGCAGTCGGCGGTCGAGGACAAGGATTGGACGACGCATTGGGTGACCAACGCCGCCAAACCCGGCCCGACCTACAAGGGCCGCGAGCTGCTGCGCAAGATCGCCGAAGGCACGCACATTTGCGGCGATCCCGGCATGCAGTTCGACAGCACCATCCAGCGCTGGCACACGTGCAAGAACACCGAGCCGATCCACTCCACCAACCCGTGCAGCGAATACGTCTTCATTGACAACACCGCCTGCAACCTCGCCTCGCTGAACCTGATGAAGTTCCGCCACGACGACGGCACGTTCGACGTGGAGCGGTTCAAGGCCGCCGTGCGCATCTTCATCATCGCGCAGGAAATCATCGTGGACAACGCGAGCTATCCGACGAAGGAGATCGCGGAGAACTCGCACACCTTCCGCACCCTCGGCCTCGGCTTCGCCAATCTCGGCGCGCTGATCATGGCCGAAGGCACGGCTTACGATTCCAACGAAGGCCGCGCCCTCGCGGGCGCCATCACCGCCATCATGACCGGCCAGGCTTACGAGGTCAGCGCCGAGCTGGCGGCGGCCAAAGCCCCGTTCCCCGGCTACCTCGACGCGCGCTGCACGCACGTGCCCAAGCCCATCGGCAAGGACAACCGCGACTGCATGCTCGACGTGGTCCGCCTGCACCGCAGCCACGTGGCGCAGATTGACGCGAGTTGCCCGAAATATCTGCGCGACCAGGCGCAGCATTGCTGGAACCGCGCGCTCGCGATGGGCGAGAAGCATGGTTACCGCAACGCGCAGGTCAGCGTGCTCGCGCCCACCGGCACCATCGCGTTCATGATGGACTGCGACACCACCGGCATCGAGCCGGACATCGCGCTGGTGAAATACAAGCTCCTGGCCGGCGGCGGCATCCTCAAGATCGTCAACCGCACCGTGCCGATGGCGCTGGAGGAACTCGGCTACACCGCCGAGCAGAGCAAGGACATCGTCGAATACATCGATCAGAACGACACCATCGAGGGCGCGCCGCATTTGAAGGAGGAGCATCTGACCGTGTTCGACTGCGCGTTCAAGGCGCAGAAGGGCACCCGTTCGCTCCACTACATGGCCCACCTGCGCATGATGGCCGCGGCCCAGCCGTTCATTTCCGGCGCGATTTCCAAGACCGTCAACATGCCGGAAACGGCGACGGTCGAGGACATCATGAACACCTACATCGAGGGCTGGAAGCTCGGCCTCAAAGCCATCGCCATCTACCGCGACGGTTCCAAGCGCAGCGCGCCGCTCTCCACCAAGAAAGGCGGCGACACCGGCGCCAAAGCGGAAGTGGAAACCAACACCCTGCCGCAGCCGTTCCGCCGCCGCATGCCGGAAACGCGCATGGCGGTCACGCACAAGTTCGACATCGCCGGCCACGAAGGCTACCTGCATGTCGGCATGTTCGACGACAACACGCCCGGCGAGCTGTTCATCACGATGGCCAAGGAAGGCAGCACCATCGGTGGCCTGATGGACACCGTTGGCACGCTCACCAGCCTCGCGCTGCAATATGGCGTGCCGATTGACGCGCTGGTGAGGAAGTTCGCCTACCAGCGGTTCGAGCCGAGCGGCTTCACCAAGAACCCCGACATTCGCACCGCCTCCAGCATCGTGGACTACGTCTTCCGCTGGCTCGGCTGCCAGTTCATCCCCGGCTTCCGTGAGGCGACCAATCCCGGCGCCAGCCAGCAGGAATTGCCGATGAAGGAGCTGGAGGAAGCCATCAAAAAAAAAGTGAACCGGCCCGTGCCGGAACTCCCGCGCGTTGACGACGTGCCGGAGCCGGCGCAGGCCGTGCCCCTCGCGCATACCAGCGGCAACGGCAAGTCACACGTGAAGTCGTTGAGCGACTCGGTGTCGCACTTCATGAAAGACGCGCCGACCTGTCCCAACTGCGGCCACATCGTTGTCCGCAACGGCGCGTGTTTCAAGTGTATCAACTGCGGCGAGAGTCTCGGCTGCTCCTGATCGAACCCAAGCGGTCGCGAATTCAAGAAACCGAAACCGGAGACAAATCTCCGGTTTCGTGTTTTTGGACCGGCGGCCGTTTCCCGCCTGCAGGTGGAAAGCATCACCCAACTGCGCTGGTGCCCTTCTTTGCCGTTTCCTGCCGGTCCAGCACGAGCCGTCCGATGATGACCACGGATTCCTCGGGTGTGACGGCATCGGTGTTGATCACCAGATGGTAGAGCGACGGGTCGTCAATGGACCTGTTGAAATGCCGTTTCAGGTAGTGGACGCGGCCCTCATCGGTTTGCTTGACGTATTCCATCGCCTGCTCCGTGTTGAATTGAAAATACTCCTCGCAACGTTGGATGCGCTGTTGGACGGAGCCAACCAGCCGGACGTGGAAGGCGTTCGGGACGAAGCCGATGATGACGGCGGCGCCACGGCCGACGATGACAGCATTGCCCATCTGCGCGAGATGCAGGATGGTCTCGCTGGTTTTTTCCGCCAGCGTCCAGCGCGCGGGATGCAGGCCGAGCAACTCCTCCACCGTGTCGCGGATTTCGGAATACTTGGTCTCCGGCATGAACCGGGCGACGCTGTCGGAGAGCTTGTGGTCCTCCAGCACTTTTTGCACCAGCTCCTTGTCGAACACCGTCCACGGACACGCCGCGCGCGTGTCGTGTTCCTGAAGGTATTGGGCCAGCTTCTGCGCCAGCGTGAAACCGCCTGCGCCCGCCTGGCGCGAGATCGTCACCACCGGCAGCGCCTCGTGCCGGCGGCGATCCCACGCCACGCTCTCGGCGCGCTGGGATTGGCAGTCTATGTAGGATCGGCAGACTTCCGTGGGGATTCTGAGTTGCATGATTGTGCCTCCATCAAAATGGTTTCTCCTTGCCGGCACACCTTTCAATTCTATCTTACTCCCCTTCACGTCCGTTCGCAAGTTGCGCCCGGGAAAAACTCCCGAACAAAAAAAGAAGATCGGCGTCGCCCGCTTTCCGGCGGTGTGTTAGAAGGTGGCCGGCCTTATGAGACTCTTGATCTTCGCCCTCCTGCCCTGCGCCATCGCCATCGCCGATCCGGCTCCGCGCCAGCACACCGAAACGATCACCGCCGCGCGCCACGAGTTCGTCCTTCGGATGGGTGGCACGATGGACGGCGACAACACACGCACGCCCGTCGGCTACGGCGCGTGGTCGCGCGCGTTCGAGCCGATGCGCGAGGTGCGCATTGAAAACACCGGCGACACGCCCATCGTGAACCCGTGGCTGGTCGTCAACGGCCAACGCGACTGGCGCACGGTGGAGAAGATCGTCGCCGAGGCCACACGCGGCTGCGCCAACGACCGCGAGCGCGCCATCGCCATCTGGCGGTTCGTCATCAACAACCGCTTCCACGCGACGCCGAACGACGGTGATAACATTGACCCCGTCAAACAGTTTAACGTTTATGGCTACTCGCTCTGCGGCGACATCGCGCAGACCATCCGCCAGCTTTGGAAAGTCGCCGGTTTCAAGACTCGCCGCGGCTGGCCGCACGGCCACTGCCTGACGGAAACGTGGTTCGACGGCGCGTGGCACATGCTCGACGGCGACGAAAGCATCATCTGCCTGCAGCGCGACAACGAGACCATCGCCGGCGAGGAGGAGGTCGTGCGCGACCATGACTTGATGAAGCGGACGCATACCTACAGCATTCTCGCGGGCGACGATCCTCTCACCGACCAGTTCTCCGCCGCGCTTCACCTCTATGAAGGCAAGCGCGAGGGCGACTGGCGCGACGACTTCGGCCATCGCATGGAACTGACGCTGCGGCCGGGCGAACTGCTGGCATGGCGTTGGGACAATGTCGGCCGCTCGCACGGCACCGACCTGGCAACCGGTTGGGGGCCGCAAGCCGGCCAGCCGCTCGCCAACGGCCGGCTGGTTTACGCGCCGTCCGCACTGAATGCGGCCGGCGAGCGGGAAGGCGACGCGCTCATCGTACCGATGGCCAGTCCCTACGTCATCGTCGGTGGAAAATTCGAAGCGCGCGGCGACGCCAGAGTTTCCATTTCCTTCGACCGGAAAACATGGGAGCCGGTCGCGGGAAACGATGTTGACTCGCACTTCCCGCGCGGCGGCAAGGCGCGCTATCGCTACTGGCTAAAGTTCGAACCGGCAAGCGCCGTGCAGTCGCTGCGCGTCGAGAACATCCTCCAGATGGCGCCGCTGTCGCTGCCCGCGCTGACCGTCGGCAACAACCGCGTCGCCTACAGCGACGACTCCATCGGCTCTCGCAAGATGCGCGTGAGCTTCGAGTGGGCCGAGCGCGGCGACAGCACGCCGCCCGCCGCGCCCGTGGCGGAATTTCCGAAAGACGGCGGCGAAGTCGAAGGAACGCAGTTGATCTTCAAGTGGAAGCCTGGGAGCGCGGGCATCTTGTCCGCCTCTGCTGCTAGAACGGCGGCGGGCGAGACGCCCACGCTCCCGACGGACTATCATTTCCAACTCAGCAACCGCGCCGACATGCGCTGGCCGTTGTCGTCAACGTTCGACCGGCTCGTCTCCAACACGCCGCAGCGCGGCACGGCGAGCTGGGCGATTCCGTGCCGCGGGTTGCTGAATCCGTCGCAGCGTTACTACTGGCGCGTGCGCGCGCGAAACAAGGACGGCTTGTGGGGAGCATGGAGCCACGTGTTCAGTTTCACGCCGCAAGGGCCGGGCGTGCCCCTCGACGTGGCTTGCGACGCCGCGACAGGCTCGGTTCGCTGGAAGACAAATCCGCAGGGCCGGCCGCCGGTGAAGTGGCGCGTTTATGCCAGCGACGAAAAAGGTTTTACCGCCAGCGACACGCCTCACCGGGTGTTCTGGGAATCGCCGCAGGATGGCCGCGCGCGCGACGTGCGGGAGATGCCGGCGAACCTCGTCGGCGAGACCGACAAACCGGAGTGGCGTCCGATGACGAACGCGTTCTATCGCGTCGTCGCCGTGGACGCGCGCGGCGTGGCGAGCGGGCCGGGCGATTACGCCGCCGCGCCGCGGCCGAAGTTCATCAGCGAGCCGCCGGCGCGGGCCAGGAGCGGCGCGCCTTTCAGCTACCAGCCGCGCGTCATCCGCTCGCTCGGCGACCTGCGTTGCAAGAATTACTCGCGGGAGCAGGTCTACTGGGCCGGTTTTTGGAACATCGATAAACCCACGTGGTCGCTCGCCGCCGCGCCGGCGTGGCTGAAGCTCAACGCCGAAACCGGCGAACTTTCAGGCACGCCGCCCGCCGACGCCGCTGGCGGCGAATCCAAAGTGGAATTGCGCTGCGACATCGCTGGTGTCGGCGCGGACACGCAGTCGTTCACTCTGCGCGTCGAACGGTGAACGACAGCGCCGGCTTTCTACTTCCGAGACTTGCAGAGCCGGCAGATCAGCGCGTCCAGACTCCACGGGCCGGCGCCGCTGCAGACCAACGACAGCGCGACCAGGCCGAGCGCCATCGGATATTCAAAGCCGTGCTTGTCGGCGAAGAAACCGTTGGCCAGGTGCACCTGGGTTACCGCCGTGGCCATCACGCAGAAGATCCCGAACGCCGCCAGCCGCGTCAGCAGGCCCGTCAGCACGCCAAGCGCGCCGAAGAACTCCGCGATGATCGCCAGCGCGGCGAACGCCGCCGGAATGCCGAGTTTGTCGTGCATGAAGCCGATCGTTCCCGACCAGCCGTTGCCGCCGAACCAGCCGAGCATTTTTTGCGAGCCGTGCGCGAAGAAGACAATGCCGAGCGCCAGCCGCGCCAGCAGCGGACCCAACGGCGCCACCGCGGCGAAGACGGTTTCCAATCGCGCACAACAGTTACATGAAGGTTTTGTTTCGCAGGCTTCGGTATTCATGGGGAACCTTAGTTTATGAGTGTAAATGACGCAAACGGCGACCCATGCCGGTGTGTCAAGCGCGCAATCTTTCCGGCAAAAACTTTTCAGCTTGCCGGTCGCGGCGGCGATGGGTTTTCCTTTCGCGCCTTTGATGAAACTGAATCCGTCACAATCCGCGGTCGTCGCGTGCCGCGCCCGGCGCATCCTCGTCATGGCCGGCGCGGGCACGGGCAAGACCGCCACGAGCGTCCATTGGGTCGCCTCGCTGGTGCGCTCCGGCGTGCCGCGCAGCGCCGTGCTCATGATCACCTTCACGCGCAAGGCCGCCAACGAGATGGCCGCGCGCGTCGAGACGCTCATCGCCGCCGTGCCGCGCAAATCCGCCGACGACCGGCTGGCGGTCGGCACCTATCACGCCGTCGCCAGCCTGCTGATGCGCAAGGAGGGCGAGAAGTTCGGCCTCACCAACAGCCATTTCTCCACGCTCGACGAATCCGAGTCGCAGTCGGTCTGGAAATCCGCGCTGAAGCAGACCGGCCTCAGCACGAAATCGAAGCTCTTCGTGCCGGGCCGGCTCAACGAGCTGTATTCGTTCGCGCGCAACACCCGCGTGCCCGTGGCGGAGGTGTTCGAGCCGCTGTTCGGCGGCCACACGAAGCGGATGCTGAAGGTCACCGCCGCCTACGAGGAACTCAAGCGCGCCGCGAACGTCGTGGACTACGACGACCTGCTCGTGCTCTGGGCGCAGCGCCTGGAGCGCGACGCGGCCTGGGCCAAGCACCTGCGCGACCGCTGGCGCTACGTGCTCGTGGACGAGATGCAGGACAACAACCGCCTCAACCAGGCGGTCCTCGACGGCCTGAACCCGCACCACCTCATGGTCGTCGGCGACGCCAACCAGTCCATCTATGCGTTCCGCGGCTCCGAGGTGCGGCTCATCACCGATTTTCCAGGAAAGAACCGCGACACGCAAATCCTCAAGCTGGAGAATAACTACCGCAGCGCGCAGCCGATCCTCGATCTCGCCAACGAGGTCGTGGCGAACACCGAAAGCGCGCTCCGCCTCCAGGCGGCCAACGACGCGCAGGGCACCGTGGAGTATCGGAAATACTTCACCCCGGCGCACGAGGCGGCCGGCATCATCAAGTGGATCGTCGCGCGCAAGGCCGCGGGCAAGCGCGGTTGCGACTGCGCGGTGCTGGCGCGCTCGTCGCGGTCGCTGACGGCGCTGGAGGTGCTGCTGAACCAGCATCGCATCCGCTACAAAAAATACGGCGGCCTCGCGTTGGCCGACGCGGCGGAGGTGAAAGACTTCCTCTGTTTCCTGCGCGTCGCGCAAAACCCGCGCGACAAGATCGCGTTGCTGCGCGCGTTGACGCAGTTCCCCGGCATCGGCGAGGGCACGGCCGCCAAGGCCATCGCCGCGCACCGCGGGCAGTTCGTCGAGGACAACCACTGGCCGGAGGAGGCGGCGGAGCTGCCGCGATGGATTCACGACATGCGCCGCGCGACGACGCTTGGCGCGAAGGGCAAGTTGCTGTTCGAGAAGATCCGGCCGCTGATGCTGGCGAACTATCCGAAGGACGGCGAGGAGCGGCTGGCGACGTTGAACACGCTGGCCAACTCGATGGCCAACGCGCCCGGCTCATTGCACGATTTTCTCGACGGCTTCAACCTCAGCCGCGACACCGACGAGACGCATCCGACCGACGCCGTGATCCTCTCGACGATCCACTCCTCAAAAGGCCTGGAGTGGGACGGTGTCTGGCTCGTTGGCGCGGGCCACACGCAGATGCCCCATCCGCGCACGCAGGCGACCGGCGAGATTGACGAGGAGCGCCGGCTGTTCTACGTCGCCGCCACGCGCGCCAAACACGACCTGGTGATTTCGTTCCCGGCGCTCACAGAGCGCAAGACGAACCAGAAGCCGACGCCGTTCGTCCCCGCCTCGGTTTATTGGCAGTTCCTGAGTTCGTGAGCGGAAACCGAAGCTGCTGCGCCGGTCGCGGCATTAGCCGGCCTTTTCGCGCTTGTTCCCGCTCCCGTGTTATGCGACTAATCCGCTGGTCAATGAATTATGTTCGACGTCATGACGCATGGCACTGATTGACGATCCTAAAGCATGGATTTTGCGTCTCTTCGAGATGGAGGAACGTGAAGGCAGAGGCTCCGATTGTGCACGGTTTCCTGAGGGCGCGCGTCCTTCAGATATTCCGCTTGAAGACGGTGAGAATGTATTTGGTATCTACAAAGCGAAATACTATTTCACGCCGAAATCGTTGATCATCAAGGATAGTGGGAAGATGGAGCGGATACCGTGGGCCGAGGTGCGCGCTTGTTCCAGCCGGCATGGAGAGGGGAAGGCTTTCTCAGACCTTGCGCTGGCTGACGGACGGACGGTCCGCGTGAGGGTTGGGGACATGGCGACTAATTGGTCAGGCCGAATTTCTCAACTCTATCACCAGATGATTGAGCGCCACGGTCAACGAGCAGCCATGGGAAAGCCGTTAATGCCGATGCAGGAGTTCTTCGAGAAGGCACTTGGCGATGACAGCATTGCTTCGAATCTTGATCCGCATCCTTCATTGGAGGCGTTCCGCGCCGCTCTGCATGAATTGGAGCGGCCGTCCGACGGAACGAGAATCTTGATGGAACTTATCGAGGACGACGTCGGATCGCCGGTTGCTGAGGCGATTGTCATCGTGACTCCGAGGCCGAAGGAGGGTTTTCAGAGTTTTGCCGAGACTTTCATCGCTGATTGGGTGATTGCTGCCGATGACAGGATCATTCGTCTAGTGGGTGTGGTTCCTAAAGGGTTTAATGTGTGGCACATCGTATGGGACTGAAACACCGTGCCGCCGGGGACGCGGAGGCGTGGGGAGTTTCCAACAGCGCCCGTAACGGGTCTGTTAAGAGAGGATGCCGGATGTGTGTCAGAACCTCATAAGTGGGGTGAGCTCCCAAGCTCGCCCCACCGTTCTCGCATGAACAACGCCGGGCGTGCTTGGATGCTCGCCCCACTTAAACGGCTGCCATACGAGACTGGCCTATTACCACCGCCCCTTTCGTTCCGCTTGCCTTTCGGGCGCAATGGGCCTACAAACGCGGCGCAGCAGCCTGAAGGGCGCGGCGAACCCTGACCGCCGGACGGTCAACGGCACGCTGAACGAGCAACAAGCCCGCCGGCCCCTCGGCACAAAAGGAACCGTCGTCACCATGAGATTCGGCATCAACACCTTTCTGTTCACGTCGCCCTTCACCAACGACAGCACGAAGCTTTTCAAGACCTTCAAGCGCTGGGGATTCGAGACGATCGAGATTCCCATTGAGGACCCGTCGCACATTGACCCGGCCCACGTAAAGGCCGAGTTGGACAAGCACGGGCTGGTGTGCGGTTCGGTCTGCGCCTGCCTCGGTCCCGACCGCGACCTGCGCGGCAACGCGGAGCAGCAGAAAACGGCGTTCAATTACATGACGCAGTTGCTGGACCAGATGGTGGTGCTCGACTGCCCGTCGTTGATCGGGCCGGTCTATTCGTCGGTGGGCCGCGCCGACGCCGTGCCGGCGGACGAATACAAACAGCAGTGGGCAACGGTGGTGAAGAACCTCCGCTCGCTTTGCGCCCAAGCCGAGAAGCGCGACCGGCAGATTTGCATGGAGCCGCTGAACCGCTTCGAGAGCGACTTCATCAACACGGTGGACCAGGGAATGAAGATGGTCCGCGATGTGGGCAGCCCGGTGTTGAAACTGCACCTCGACACGTTCCACATGAACATCGAGCAAAAGAACCAGGCCGCCGCCATCCGCAAGGCCGGCAAGCTGCTGGGGCATTTCCACGCCTGCGGCAGCGACCGCGGCACGCCGGGCGGCGACCACATTGACTGGCCGAGCATCGCCAAGGCGCTCAAGGCCGTGCGCTACAATGGCGACGTGGTCATCGAGTCGTTCACGCAGGACGTGAAAGTCATCGCGCGCGCCGCGGCGATCTGGCGCAAGATCGAGCCGAGCCGCGAAGACATCGCCGTCAAGGGCCTGAAGTTCCTCAAGAAGGCGCTGAAGTAGGCGAGGCAGGATTTACGTTTGGGTGGCGCGAGCTTCCAAGTTCGCGCCACTCGGATTTTGCTGGTTGAAGCAAACCGACCCACGACCGGCGTTGCCATTCGGTCGCGGTTGAGGCATTATAGTAGGTGCCGGCGGACACCGGTCGGAGGCGGATTGTATGAATCGCGTAACGGCCATCATTTGCGGAGCGCTGTTGTTCGGTCTGGGGCTTTTTCTGGGAATGGTGGGATCGTTTGTCCGCACGCTCGCGCCGGAAGCTCCGCCACCTCCAAAAATTCAATCGCGCGTTGCAATTGTGAATCCAAAGCCGGGCGCGGCACGGCAGTCTCCGGCCACCATGGAGTCGGCGTTGAGCGAGGCGCTGGCGATGATCGCGGTCGCGCTGTCCCCGCCACCGGACTCATCCCCGCCACCCGCCAGCGCTGCGTCCGCCGACATCGCCACCAACGTGCCTGAACTACCATCGCTGGACGAGTTTCTGGCCGACGCCGCTGACGACACAGAGCCGATGGACCCACTGGAGGCCGCACCGCCACCGCCGCCGCCGAATCCTTTGGCGGGCCACTGGGTGTTCGACCCACGGCTTGGCTGGCTGTGGTTGCCGGAGAACACCGCGGCGGTCGTGATTGTGCCGATGATCGAGATGTTCCCCGGCGGCCTAGTCATGATCAAGCCTGTGCCGAAATCAATCCGGACCCGAAAGCCGCCGGCAATCGCATCGAGACCTCCGTTGCCCCAACTGCCGAAGAACGGCGTCATCCCCAATACCACACCCGGCGCCAAGGAATCCCCCGCCTCGCCGCCGTCGCAGAAAAAGAGCGGCGACCGCTGAAAATCGCAGAGCGGCTGTCGCGGCGGGCGGCGCTACTTGGTTTCTTTCGTCGCCTCTTTCTTCTTTATCAACTTGATGGACACGGAGTTGATGCAGAACCGCTGGCCGGTGGGCGCAGGGCCGTCGTCAAAAAGGTGGCCGAGATGGCCGCCGCAATGGGCGCAGAGGACTTCCGTGCGGACCATGCCGTGGCTGTTGTCGGTCTGGAGGCGGATATGGTCCTTGGCGAGCGCCGCGAAAAAGCTTGGCCAGCCGCAGTGGGAGTCGAATTTGGCATCCGACGTGAACAGCTCGGCTCCACAGGCGGCGCAGCAATACGTGCCCGCGTCGTGGTTGTTCCAGTAGGCGCCGGTGAACGCCCGCTCGGTGCCTTTCTCGCGCAGGACGCGATACTGTTCCGACGTGAGGATCTTCCGCCACTCGGCGTCGGTCTTGATGACTTGGTTGGTCATGGTGGAACCTCCGGGTTGGGCCGGCGCCGCCGGTGTATCTGCGCCGCCGGCGGTGAAAACCGCGGCCAGCAACGTCAGCAACGTGATGACTGGTTTCATACCGGGTCATTCTACGCGAAACGGGGCCGCCGTGCCAACAGCGCATCATGTGACGCCGCGGGTCCGCCAGCATGTAGCCGCCGACGTAAGGAGATCTCGACCAACCCGGCGTTGGCGCGTCCGGGCCATGAACTTGGTTGCCCCGCACGCTAAACATGAAGCCGAAGGCTCTGGACTGCTGCGAGCATCGCAGCTTTCGCTGTCAGCCCACCAGCGACGCCAGCGGCAAAGCTGTAGTTCCTACAGCAGTCCAGAGCCTTCGGCTTCATTTGAAATGCCAGAGACAATGCCGGTTGGTGTCTCCCACGGCAGCGTATTACAGGGGCTTCTCTTGACGCCGCTCTGGCGGCAGGTTCATGGATAGGCGGGCACGTCTCGATACGCAGCCTTTCCGCCTCCTCACGTCGGCTAGGGTCCGTGCAGAGCGAAACAATCGCGTTCGGAGAACGCGATCCACCCTGGACATTGCAGGTTCAAAACAGTTCCGCCAGCCTGAACGCTGCCGTCCGGGCTGGCGGAAAGTTTTTTGCCGCGTCACGCGATGCGGACGACGGCTGGGTGACCGCGCCGCTTACTTCTTCTTTTTCTGCTCTTCCTTATCGAAGGAGGCATCGAAGGCGCGGGCGCTACGCGGGAAGTCCACCTTTCGCACAAACGCGCAGGCTTCTTTCGCGCCGTGCTCGCGGTCCATGCGGCTGTCCTCCCACTCGACGCTGAGCGGGCCCTGGTAGTTGATGTCGTTGAGGGCGACGATGATCTCCTCGAAGTTGATGTCACCGTGGCCGAGCGAGCGGAAGTCCCAGAAACGGCGCGCGTCGCCGAAGTTGATGTGGCCACCGAACACGCCGACCGTGCCGTCGCCGTGGCCCCACCACGCGTCCTTCATGTGGCAGTGGAAGATGCGGTCGGCGAAGAGGCGGATGAACTTGACGTAGTTCACGCCCTGGTAGCCGAGATGGCTCGGATCGTAGTTGAAGCCGAACGCCGGATGGCCGCCGATGGCCTCGATGGCGCGTTCGGTGCTGGCGATGTCGAACGCGATCTCCGTCGGATGGACTTCGAGCGCGAAGCGGATGCCGAGTTTTTTGAATTCGTCGAGGATCGGCTTCCAGCGCGTGGCGAAGTCCTCATAGCCCTTGTCAATCCACGCCTGCGGCACCGGCGGGAAGCTGTAGAGGTAGGGCCAGATGCTGGAGCCGGTGAAACCGTTGACGACCTTGACGCCGAGGTTCTTGGCGGCCTGCGCGGCGCGGACCATTTCCTCGGCGGCGCGCTTGCGGACGCCGTCGGGTTTGCCGTCACCCCAGACGTGCGGGGGCAGGATGGACTTGTGCCGCTCGTCAATCTGGTCGCACACGGCCTGGCCGACGAGATGGCAGGAGATGGCCCAGGTCTTGAGGCCGTGTTTGGCAAGGATCTCATGGCGGCTGTCGCAATAGGCCTTGTCCTTGGCGGCCTTGCTGACTTCGAGATGGTCGCCCCAGCAGGGGATTTCAATGCCGTCGTAGCCGAATGACTTCGCTTTCTGGCAGAGGACGTCGAAGGGAAGGTCGGCCCACTGGCCGGCGCAAAGCGTGACAGGTCTACCCATAGAAATAATCTCCGTTGGTTGTTTGTTCGGGCGCAAACTTAATAGCGAAAGCGTGCGGCGCGGGCAAGAAAATTAGCGCGGCGGATCGTTTACGGACACACCGCCGGGCAGCAGTTCAATGCTGCTGGATGAACTTCCAAAGCAGGAAGCCGAAGCAGCCGAGCGCGCAGACCGCCAGCACGACAATGATGACCTGAATGACGCGGCTGGACTTGTCCACCTTCTTTTTGAACGGCGAGACGTTTTGGAAGACGGTGCTCGGACGCGTGGCAGTGGCGGTTTTGAGGTCCACGCCGGCGTTGACCGGCGGCAGCGGCCTGCTGCTGGGACGCTTGCCCTCGCTGTCGTAGCGGCACTCGATGATGCCGAACTTCACCACCTCGCCGCCCGTCAGTGTGCGCGGCTGGCCCTGCGGGATCGATTCGTTATTGACCTTGGTGCCGTTGGTGGAGCCGAGGTCGCGCAACACGTAGTTGTTGCCTTCCGCGGTCAACTCCGCGTGGTGGCCCGAAACCGAATCGTCAAAAAGCTGGATGGTGTTGTCGGCACTGCGGCCGACCTTCACGGAACTGCCGGCGAGCGGATATTCGTTCGCGGGCCTTCCTTCAGCGAGGAGAACGAGCTTTGGCATGATGGCTATTTCGTGTTGTCGTCGAATTATGCGCCTCTCCCGCGCCGGTGGGCAAGCCGAAAACGTCGCGGCTTGCAAACGCCGGCTCAGGCAGCGCCGTTTTTCAGCCGCTTCAAGGTCTTCAGCACCGGGTTGGTGCCGCGACCGAAGTAGTCGTGCAACTTTTCGTATTCCGCGTACAGCTGGTTGTAAACTTCCTGCGAGGCCTTGTGCGGCCGGTAGGATTCGGCCCGCACGTGCGCCATGTGCCGCGCCGCTTCGTGAAGCGTGGGATAGCCGCCTGCGGTCTTGCCGGCCGCCACCGCGCCGTGCATGGCCGCACCGTGCGCGGCAATGTAGGCGGATTCAGCCACTCGCACCGGCCGGCCGCTGACATCGCTGAAGATCTGCATCAGCAGCTTGTTTTCATCCGGCAAACCGCCGCACGCGATCAGTTCGTGAATCTCGAGGCCGGCCTTGGTGAAGGTCTCCATGATTTTGCGGGCGCCAAAGGCCGTGGCTTCGATCAACGCGCGGTAGATTTCGTGCCGCTGCGTTTTCGCCGTCAGGCCGAGCAACATGCCGCTGAGACTCGGGTCCATCAGCACGCAATGGTTGCCACTCCACCAGTCCAGCGCCAGCACGCCGCTCTGGCCCGGCTTCAACGCCGCCGCGCGCTCTTCGATCAGCCGCGACACGGTGAGCCTGCGCCGTTCCGCTTCAAGGCGGATTTCTGCCGGCAGCGCCTCGCGGAACCACGCCAGCAGGTCGCCGCCCGAAGTCTGGCCCGCTTCGTAGCCCCACATGCCCGGCACGATGCCGTCCTCGACGCAACCGCCGACGCCTTCGATGTCCCGCCGCTCTTTCGCCAGCAGCACGTGGCAAATGCGCGGCCCCATCACCATGCAGAGCCGGCCCGGTTCGATCACGCCGCAGCCCGGCACGGCCGCGTGGGCGTCCACAAGGCCCACGGCCACGGGCGTGCCTTCCTTCAAGCCGGTGAGCGCGGCGCCCTTGCGGCTGAGACCGCCCGCGTTGGCGCCGATTTCATAAACCTCCAGCTTGCCGAGTTTCTCGTCGAGCACGTGCTCGAGTTTCGGATGCAGCGCCTTGAAGAAATCGAAACGCGGATAGCCGCCCTTGTCCTTGAGCCACATGGCCTTGTAGCCGGCGGCGCTGTTGTTGCGGCGCGAGTGGCCCACGAGCTGCCACACGATCCAGTCGCTGGCTTCGATGAACTCGTCGGCGGCGTCATACACCTCGGGCGCCTTCTCGACGATCTCCAGCACCTTGGAAAAAAACCAGCCGGCCGAATAACGGCCGTTGTAGCGTTTGAGAAATTCCTCGCCGCGTTTGAAGGCGATGTCGTTGATGAGGTCGGCCTGCGGTTGCGCGGCGCGATGACTCCAGAGCTTCACCCACGCGTGCGGGTTGGAACGCCATTTCGGCATGGAGCACAGCGGCGTGCCGTCCGACTCCACCGGCAGCACCGTGCTGGCGGTGAAACAGGTGCCGATGCCGATGATTTTCTCGGCACTCACGCCGGAGCGGTGCATCACGGCCGGCACGGCGTTTTTGAGCACGTCGAGATAATCCTTCGGGTCCTGCAACGCAAAGTTGGCGGGCAGCTTCACCGGCGGCGTGCAGTTTGGCAGGTGGCCGGTGATGACACCACTGGCGTAGTGATGAACGGCGCTGGCCACTTCCTTGCCGTCGCTCACGCGCACCAGCAGGGCGCGTCCGCTCAATGTGCTGAAATCCAATCCGAGGACGTATTTGTTCATCATTTGTTTACAGCGGTAGATTATAGACCCTGAGCGGCGGGGGACAAGAGCGGATTGCGGCTCGATGCAAATTTAGTGGCGGCCCCCAAGCCAGCCGTCCCATCGGCAAAGCCTCAGTAACGCTCAAACACCAGCCGCCGGTGCGCGAAATCAAACGTCGTCTTGAACTCCCGCATCAGCTTGTTGCCGAACACGCCGCCGATGTTGTCCGGCATGGTGTGGCCGCTGACCCTCATGAACTGCAGCCGCCCGATCTTCACCGCGCCGGTGACGAACGGCGAGCCGACATACGATCCGCCCAGGCCTGTGATCCATCGCCGGTTGCTCGGCGACCCCATCGTGTCGAACAGTTTCAAATCCTGCGCCACCTTCATCGGCAGCATCATCTCGTCGTCCGAGCCGGTGTCGAGCATCAGGTTCACCGACGTTTTTTGGCCTCCCTTGCTGACTTCGGCGGTGACCACGAGTTTGCCGAACACCACGTTGAACGGGACGGAGTCGGCCAGTTTCAACGCGTCGGGCTGGTAATCGCCCACGCGGCCCAGCGTCAGTTTCCGCCGCCGCCAGTCGAACGTGACCCACCGGAAGCGGCCCAGCGTGCTCATGCCGAGGATGCCGCTGTCCACCGTCTGGCCGCGAATCAAGCCGAGGCCGTATTGCCGGTTTTGCTCGGTCAGCACCACCACCACGCTGTTGTGGATCTCGATGCCGCCCAGCCGCAGCTTGGACAGCCCGCCGGGAAAACTCGCCTGCTCCCCGCCCACGCCGCGCACCGTGGTCGTCTGGTCGCCGATGTCGAACAGCGGCAGCTTCAGCTTCTCCACCAGCGACGGCGAGATCACATCCGAACCCGCGCCGGTGTCCACCATCATCGGCACGTGCACACCGTCGTTCAACACCGCATCCACCATCGCGTGCGAGTCGCCCTGGTTCAGCGCGTCAATCATCGGCAGCGTCGTGGTCTCCGCGCCGTCCACCCACGAATGCGCGGTGAAACTGATGGCGGTGTTGCCGATTCTCGTCGTGCCGAAGCCGACGATCTCCGGCTGCACCCGCTGCGCCTTCAACTGCGCGACATTGGCCGCCGGCAGCCGCTCCGAGCGCGTGTCCTCCAATCCCGCGCAGCCGCTGAGGAGCAGCAGGGAGACAGTGGACAGTAGACAGAAGACAGGAGTCAGAAGGCGGAGGGGGGAAAGGGAAAGGCAGAAGGCAGAAGGCAGAAGGCAGAGGAGGGAAGGCAGAAGGCAGATGGCAGATGGCAGATGGCGAAAGACGGAAGGCGTAAGGGGAACTGAACAGGGAAGGGGCGAAGGCGCGAAGTTCGGGTTCCGTGAAATTCGTGCAATCCGTGGATTTTCCCCGCCCCCCGGTCTTCGTTGTTCAATCTCCGACTCGCCCCCCGAATCTCCAATTACCAATCTCCAATTACCAATCTCAAACCCCGACACCCGTCCCCCGACACCCGCCCCCCGAAACCCGAAACCCGAAACCCGCGTTCGCGTCCCGCCCGGCATCGGTCAGACCTCCTTCACCCGCTCCGGCTTGCCGGTCTCCAGCGAACGGCTCGCCGCCAGCACCACCGCCAGACTCTTGACCGCGTCGGCCATCGTCGAGCGGATCAGCGCCGGGTTTTTCTCCCGCACCGCCTTCAGGAACAGCTCAATCTCCGTGGCGTAGTAATCCTTCACCACCGCCGCCGCCTTCGCCTCGCCCTTGATGCTGCCGGTCGCCTTGCCGGTGGCAAAGTCCAGCGTCGCGCGGCTGTCGGCGGCGCGCAACTCCAGCTCGCACGTCCAGCCCTTCTGCGCCCACGAATGGTAATGGCAGCCCACCGCGCCGTTGGCCAGCCGGTATGCCATCGTCACCGTCTCCGGCACCGTCAACGTCTCGCTCCGCGGCGCCAGTTGATTCGAGCCGAACGCATGCACCTCTGTGATCTCGCCCGCGATGAGCCGGATAATGTCCACGATGTTGATCGCCTGGTCCAGCAACGGCCCGCCGCCCTGCGCCGCCATCTTCCGCCACGTCAGCGAGTCCGGCTCCAGCAACACCCCGCACGCCACCTGCGACACCGCGCTCGTCACCGCCTGCCCGTCGAACCACCGCCGGCACTCCTCCACCATTTCCGCGTGCCGATACATGAAGCCCACCGAATGAATCACGCCCGACTTCACCGCCGCCTCGACGATCTTGCCGGCCGCCTTCAAGTCCGCCGCCGGCGGCTTCTCGCAGAAAAACGGCAGCCCCTTCCGGCAGCAGAGCTTCACCGCGTCCTCGCGCGCGAACGGCGGCGTGAAGATGAACGCCACGTCAATCGGCTCCGCCTTCAGCATCAGCGCCGCGTCCTCGTAAGCCGCGCCGCCGTAGGCCGCGCACGTCGCGCTCGCTCGGGTGCGGTCCACGTCGCACACCGCCGCGACCGGTTTCTCGCCGAGCAAGCCCGCGAGCGTTTTCAAGTGGCGCTGGGCCATCCCGCCCGCGCCGATAATCGCAATCCGCAAATCAGCCATGATTCCTTTCGTTGGAAAACCCTAGCCTACATACCAGACCCATCCAGCGAGGTCACGCCAATCTTCAAAAGGGTAGCCGCGTCACTCCGTGACGCGGAATCGTCAACATCAACAATCGCGTCACGGAGTGACGCGGCTACCATGGCCGCCCCCAACATCGTGCTTGTTCTCGTCACTCTTCAACCTTCACTGCCAACTCCCCCGCCACGCCGCCGCCTCCACTTCAACGAAGTGGGAATCACTCAGCCCGGCGTTGGCTGGTTCTCCAGCCTACGCCGGGTCTCGTGATAAAAGAAAGGTTCTACCCCAACGGGGTTGCATCAACCGCGCGTTTTGATTCAACCGCTTTCAGGGTTGTGGGATTGTTTTGGTCGTTGACCCAGGGTAGGCCGATTTCATCGGCCAACCCTGGGCTGAGTGATGGAATCCCGTTGGGATTCCCCGCCGTTTCCGCAACCCGCATTTCCTCGCCACTCTTCACTGTCCACTGACTACTAACCACTTCCTCTTTTGCCACTCCTGTCTTGCCCTCAAAGGGGCGAATGCGTAGCATCTCCGCGCGGAATCCAAAGGAGATTCGCCGTGACGGAGATTTTCGATGAAATTTCCATTCCAAACTGGAAAACGGAACACGAAAACTTCAAACATGCTTTCAACCGCATCGGACGTTTGGACATTCTTGAAGCAAAGTGGCGGTCTGAGTTTGGACAATTACGACCAAGATCTGCCGAAAGAGATTTTTGAATCGCTGCGGTCTTCGTCTCCCACCACGAAGGCATTCGATCTAGATTCCTTGCTGAAGGCTGACGCAGTCTCCGTCGAGGATTTCTTGGTTGCGTTCTTCAGAGTCGTCCAGCCGTTCGCCGACATGATGGTGGATTTGCTGCGTTTGTTTGAAAAAGCCGGCGCCACTCAGGGGAAGCAGAACTTGGCGGTCCGATTCGACTTCGACAAAGACCTTCCTCCTCTGGAATTCGACTTGGAGCACTTCCGAAAGTGGCAGGAGGGTTGGCAACGGGTGGCTGGCTCTTTTCTGACGAATCTATGGAACCACAACTCGTTGTGGGAACTGAACGGGCTTCTCCGCTCAGTGAATGACCGGGTCCGTGACCCAAGAATGCAACGCTGGTTGGACGGTTACTACGCCGGAAACAATCGCCGAGGGCAATGGCCAGATGCAGAGCCGCCACCTCCGCAGTGTGGAATCCCCGGGTTAGATACGACATTGGCGCGGGTGTGGAGGGTTTGGTTGACTGTGGTGCAACAGAGCAAGAGGCACGGCATGGACCGTGAGCGATTAATCCGGCTCTGTTTCGGCTCTGATCAGATTCGCCACTCAGAGTCTGACTCCAAGCAGAATCAAGAGCCTTGGCCAGTCAAACTCCTTGGCAGTTTGGACAGTGACCATTGGGCAGGATCGCTTGCGCATGGAGCTTACTTTAGAGCGGAGAAAATCGGCGCGTTGACCGAACCTGAGCGCAGCGAAGAGGCCAGCGCTTTGAACCAGAAACTCACGGAACTATTTGATTCGTTGCAGGTCGTCGAGGTCGAAGGTGAATTGCTTCAACGAACTCTGCAGGATTTTTTGAACTTGCCGGTTTGGCAACGACGCCACGAACTGTATTCGGCGTGGATTTCGACACAAATCGTCAATGCGCTCTCCGATTATGGTGTGGACCTCCACTGCGTTGGTGGTCAGTTGCTTTTCGAGTTCAAGGGAACCCACCTAGCAACAATTGGAACATTCAATCCGAACCTGCACCTGATGGCTGAGTTACGTTCGCCATTGGCTGCGCCCCGTGGCTTTGGACGCAAGCGCGCGATTCAGCCAGACTATTCTCTAATAACGAGCCCGATCACTTCACCCGAATGCTCCATTCTTGAAGTCGAATGCAAACAATATCTCGCGGCTTCCAAGCGGAAGTTTGCTGATGCGCTTACTGACTACGCGAACGGGCGGCTGAACGCACGCATCGTGCTTGTGAACTATGGGCCAGCCACGGATGACATTCTTGATCAGGTAGATATTGGCGTGCGTCACCGCACGCGTGTCATCGGCTGGATGAGACCGAATTCCGAGCCGGCGCAAAGCGATTTTGCAGAGCTAGTGAAGGCAACCGTCCGCGACCGTTTTTCATCGGTCGCTGGGCCAACCGCCGTTGGCCCGCTCTCCCAGGCTCAACCTGGGCGGCTCGCGGGCCAGATTGTCCTGAGATGGGAAAGCACGCCGAGAGACCTTGATCTTCATTTGAGAATTTTCCACGAAGGACAGACGCTCGAAGTGAACTTCTCACAAAAGGGTGATATTTCCGGTGAGCCGTGGGCGCTGTTGGATCAGGATGTGCAAAATGGGAGCGGCCCAGAAACGATCCAGATTGCCCGATGGCTTGACGGCACGTATCGTTGCGCCGTTCACAACTACTCCCGTGACCGGACGCTGGCAGGATGCGGGGCGAGACTTATCGTAACACTGGGGGGCCAAGAATTGTCGTTTGAATGTCCGACCAGCGGCACTGGCGAGTGGTGGGAAGTATTTTCGTTTTTACCAACCAGAGGTAAACTCGATATCTTGAATCGGATTACAGCTTCTTTCGCTTGAAAGTTCTGCCTCCGCCAACTCGTTGCAGGATTTCGTAGCGGGCACTCGTGTCGTGGCCTTTCAAGCGGCTCGATGAAAAGATCATCCTGCCCATCCTATTAATCCTGTCTTAAAATTTTCGGTGCAATCCTGACTCATTTCCCTCCCGGCCACTTCCACGTTTTCAGGTCGTCGCTCCAGGCGATGCCGATGCAGGCGTCGGTTTGGAACTTGATCGGCTCCGGCTCGGGGCCGGTGCCGTGGAAGACCATGACGTAGCGGCCAACGCCCGGCACAGCGCGCAGGTCGGCCACGTAGCCGGCGGTGAGCCGGCCTTGCGCCCACGGCCAGTCCTTCTGCCCCAGCGTGATGAGCGGGCCGGCGTCGCTCCAGTGGCGGAGGTCGGCGGAGGTTTTCACGCCGATGCCGTTGGGCGGGGAGTGGAACATGAGGTAGCGGCCGTCGTGGACGAGGACGCAGACGTTCTCGCCCGCCTGGGTGCTGCCGGCGAAGGTCCACGCGCGCAGGTCGCGCGACCAGCTCATGCTGACGCCGTTTTGTTTGTAGAAGCACCACCATTTGCCGGGGTCGTCCTTGTCGGGGATGAGGCAGGCGTCAATCATGCGGCCCATTTTTTCGACGGGCACGCCGGGGCCTTTGACGCGGAGGAGTTCCGGCTCGGACCAGCGTTCGAGGTCGGGGCTGCGCAGGAGGTAGAGCCGGGCGGAGGCGTTGCCGTAGCGTTCGCCGTTGGGCTGCGGGTAGGTGGAGGCGCAGAGGACCCATTCGCCGCCGAACCGCACGACGCTGCCCGGGCTGACGAAGTTGAGCCGGAGGTCGTGCGGGGTGAGCCTCCGCGGCGGCGACCACGCGCGCAGGTCGTGGCTGGTGCTGTGGCCGATGCAGGAATAGACGGCGTTGGTGTCGCGCTCGCCGAGGGTGAAGAACATGTGGAAGAGGCCGTCGTGCCAGAGCAGGAGCGGGTCGCGGTAGCCGGTGTTGGCATCGCCCTTGAAGAGGATCGGCGAGGGCAGCGCGTCCAGCAGCGCGCTGCCCGCCGCGCGGGTGCCGGCCGCGGCGAGGACGGCAAGGGCGAAGCAAAGGGCGGTGGCGAGACGATTCATCGGACTTTCCTGTTTTTCACATATCGCTTCAGTTCCAAAAGTGCGGCCAAGGCCCGGAGGGACGAGCGAGAATAGCCCGGCGTTTCAACGCCGGGAAAGACGAAACCGAATCCAATGAGTCCCGTAGGGACGACAGAAAGCCACGTTTCACAAGACGAATTCTGCCGCCCCTGACGGGGCTTGACCCTTTTTTTGCGCACCTATCCAGTGCTAAAGGGCGTGTTGCCCAAATCATTTTGGATTGAATGCCGGGAGGGCGGCAGGAGTCTAGAGAAGGCATATGATGGGTGAGCAACAACCGCAAAAGGAACTCTTCAGTTACCACATCGATCT